>Ga0194113_10000351_pt1 | contig 59226 bp, 49 predicted proteins | sample TA2MahC200mmetaG_FD_146193 | JGI IMG/M metagenome (GOLD analysis project Ga0194113, IMG submission 146193) | Freshwater microbial communities from Lake Tanganyika, Tanzania - TA2015017 Mahale Deep Cast 200m | ecosystem: Environmental > Aquatic > Freshwater > Lake | place: Tanzania: Lake...
CCATGCGTATCAACTTAAGGGTTTTCATCGATTCCCCTCCCTTGACGGGAGGGGCTAGGGGAGGGTGAGGGGTGGGGTGCCCTGTATTCACCCCCACCTAGCCTCCCCCGTCAAGGGGGAGGAATTGTGTAATTCTTACAAAATGGGTCTTAAGTTGATACATATGGGGCAAAGAATTATTAGCCCTCTTGCCGTCTTGCCATCTTGCCATACACAAGCATACTGTTGTAAATATTAAATTTAATAATCAAAATTACCTAACGTAATTTTAATTCTTGCCAAAACTCTTTTATTTACTTATCTTTAAAACCAAAAATCATGCAGTGGAGGTGATGAAAATGACACGTTTTACCGTAGTAGTTATAAGCTTAAGCGTCATTAGTCTGATGGTTGTCGGTCGAAGCGCTGCGCGAATTGACCCTGAAACTTGTGCTGGGATGTGGCTGTTCGATGATGGTAAAGGTGATACGGCGAAAGATTCCTCTGGAAACCAAAATGATGGGACGCTCAAAAATGGTCCGAAATGGGTTGCGGGTAAATTTGGCGGGGCTTTAGAGTTTAATGGCGCGTCAACTTATGTTGACTGCGGCAATAAGGCGAGCCTGGATATTACTAAAGAAATTACGGTGCTGGCCTGGGTACAATTTGATGGTCTGGATTACAAAAACTCCACCGGCAGATTAAATACCATTGCTGCCAAAGGTTATCCTGATGCTCTAGCGCCCCATGCTGGCTGGTGGTTCTCCTATGACAATCGCAACAATGGTCAAGATTTTCCCTATACTTGTTTCGGCAAGAAGGCTGGTGGCTGGGCGGGGGGTGGCAACAATTTGTCGGGACATCCGACGGCCTTTAAGGATGGAGTGTGGTATCATTTCGCCTTCACCATCGCCAATTCAATCGCAGCATTGTATATTGATTCAACTCAACTTGGCGCCGAAAAGCCCTTGGTAGACCTGGTCTTATCCGATCTCAGCCGCAATCTCACCATCGGTAGTGCTGGTACCAGTTGGTATTTGCGCGGCATCCTTGACGAAGTGGCCGTGTTTAATGTGGCTCTTTCGGAGACTGAGATTGGAAGCGTTATGACCAACGGGCTTGAGAAAGCAACTGGAATGACTGCCGTTTCCCCTAAAGGCAAACTCACTACCACCTGGGGAGACATCAAGCAACCATAAACTTCATTATCACAGCAGGGATGTTAACTCCTTGCCTTTTTCATGCCCCTTTCCTTTTAAAGAAAAGTTTTGTTATTCAAAAAACATGAAAGTACACACGGTAAAGATGGGGGCGGAAATTTATCGGTGACAATAAAAGCTGTGTAGTGGATGAAAATGGCATACGGAGGTTATGGATTGCCATAGTACACATGACAATTGACATCCCTGCCTGGATTGGCAAATCCATCGGGAGGTTGCTTCCTGGCGGCCAACTCGATTTTATCTCTAATTTAACCTTGTCAAGTTAATACCCCAACAATGAAATTCCTTCCCGATAGATATTTGCAGATTTCTGAAGAGCCGCAAGTTCAGAATCCGTTAAGCGCAGTTCGATAATCTCTTCTACGCCATCAGCGCTTAGCTTCACAGGCACGCCAATGTAGATATCATTGATGCCATACTGTCCAGTGAGATACGCTGAACAGGGCAAGATGCGCTTTTTGTCTTTGATAATCGCTTCCGCCATTTGAGCAACTGCAGCACCGGGAGCATAAAACGCGCTGCCCGTTTTCAATAAATTTACAATTTCACCGCCGCCGTTTCTGGTACGTTCTGATAGTTGGGATATAGTTTCCTCCGACATCAATTCGGTAATTGGAATCCCAGCTACAGTGGTATAGCGCGGCAAAGGCACCATTGTATCTCCATGTCCACCAAGAACCATCGCGGAAATATCTTCGATGGATACGTTCAATGCCTCTGCGATAAAATACCGAAACCTGGCGGAATCTAAGATTCCCGCTTGCCCCATAACTCGATTCGGTGGAAATCCCGATACCTTCCATGCGTGGTAGGTCATAATATCTAACGGATTTGTAACCACAATGATAATCGAATTGGGAGCGTATTTAACTATCTGTTCCGTAACACTGCCAACTATTTCGGCGTTTTTTTGCAATAAGTCTTCCCGAGACATTCCCGGCTTACGCGGAAGTCCGGATGTAACGATAACGACATCGGAATCAACGATATCGGCGTAGTCATTTGTGCCTGTTATTTTTGAATCGTATCTCTGGACAGGAGATGCCTCCGCCATATCCAACCCTTTGCCTTGAGGCATATCAGGTATAATATCTACCATCACGACATCGCTTAGCTCTTTATTGGCTATGATAAAAGCTGCTGTCGCACCGACGCTACCGGCGCCAATTATGCTAATTTTTTTCATCTGTATCTCCTTAGATAATGGCAAGATGGAAAGGGGGCAATGGTGCTAATTAGTCCTCTTGCTCTTTTGCCATTTATCCTAATGGATTGATGATTGTCGATTGTTGATTGTCGATTGGAATTGTTTTTCAATCATCAATCATCAATCATCAATCAACAATCTTATAGACGCTTACATGCTTTCACAAAGGCAGCAAAAATATTCGCCGCTTCTGGATGATGCTGAAACATCATTTCGGGATGAAATTGGACGCCAAGCATGAAACGATATTCTTTACTTTCTATCGCTTCAATAATTCCATCAATAGAGCGAGCGGATATATAAAAGCCAGCAGCGCTATCGCGAACTGCCTGATGATGGAAAGAATTGACCCGCCCTGTCTGCTTACCGAACATCTCATACATCAGGCTACTGGGTTCTATCTGAATTGTATGAGAAGCATGCCAACCCGGTGCGCTTTGACGATGTTTCAGAATTTCTTTGGAGTGTTCGCAAGGCTCACCGACGCCAAAGGCTTTCGCTTGTGAGATGTCCTGATAAAGTGTGCCACCCGCTGCGACGTTGAGAACCTGTATCCCGCGGCAAATAGCTAATACCGGTAAGTCTTGTTCGAGAGCTGCTTTTGCAAGTAACATTTCGACTCTATCCCTATCGGGGTCAATGTTCCCGAGTTCGGGAATCGGTTCTTCATTGAAAAAAGATGGTTCTATGTCGCCGCCGCCTGAAAGCAGTAATCCGTCCATTATATCTATGAAACTGGAAATACATTCTTGATTTTCAACTATCGGCAAAACAATGGGAGTGCCGCCGGCATGTTCTATGGCGCTAATGTAGTCGAAGCCGACACTATTTTGTCTATAAACTCGACCACCGGTGCTGCTGACACTGACATCAGAACCACAGGTTATACCAATTATGGGACGCATGAAAATATCCTTTCGCTATTAAACTTGACAATGGTGAGTATATATTAGATGTAACTTGGCTGTCAATAAAAAAATCAGCCAACCTTGAGGAATATGGCGCCTGAAAAACTAATTTTGTTCAAACAAAAAACCCTTATGCCAAAACTGCTGTATGGCATAAGGGTTTTTTTATGACGCTACGGGGAATCGAACCCCGGTTTAATGGCTGAGAACCACTCGTCCTGACCCCTAGACGATAGCGCCACAATTGAAATATTTTGGTTGCCGGAGAAGGATTTGAACCCTCGTAACATGGTCCAGAGCCATGCGTCCTACCGTTGAACGACCCGGCAACTAACTACATGCCGAATTATAACACCATTAAAGTATAACAAAAATTTATTAAAATGTCAATAAAAATTTTGGCTCATGTCAAAAATAAGTGCAAAAGAGTGAAGAGAAACCTTGAAAAGGTTCTGAACCTTTTCAAGGTTTGCATTACGCGGGCATGGAAAATTTGTAGACTTGATGCGTATGCTGTTTCACTTGCTCTTCCTACTACTTGACCACAACCAACCTCCGTACAGCGGAAAACGCCTCCCCATAATCTCCTCTCCCTTGAGGGGAGAGGCCGGGTGAGGGTGAAACCGCCTTCAACCGATAAAAATACACACCCGACGCCACCCGTTCACCGGCTTCATTTTTCCCATCCCAATACACAGCCCGGTCTTTGGTGACATAACTACCCGCAGGCTTAATCCCCAAAGCGAAGACTCGCATCAACCGTCCGTGAATATTATATAATTCAACAGTAACATCAGATTCCGCCGAGAGTTGATACGGAATCCAGGTTTCCAGGTTGAAGGGATTGGGATAGTTCGGCAGCAATGCGGTCCTTGCTGGCAACACCTCTGTAGGTGCGATATACTTGAACCCATCCTCCAACGTCGCGGATTCTCCATCTGGATTTGTGACGACTACATCCGCTGAACCAGGCTTCCCCGATGGCGTTGTTGCCGTGATGAACACCTGGGCGACAGGGTCAACAACTGGATTGATGGCTGCCTTTCCACCAATGGTGACCGTTGCGCCCGCTTTAAAGTTCGTGCCATAAATCTTGATTTCTGTTCCACCTTTCGCAGGGCCGTTTGACGGAGAAACAGAGCTAATCCTAAGCTCTGCCGCGGTGAATCTCAATATGCTCATTCCGCCATCATCATCTGCAACGTAAATAAGGTTGTTTGCGATGGCGACACCGTAAGCGTATCCTGGCGTGTCGTAGTATCCCTTCTCAATTGGAATTGAAGGATTGCTGACATCCACGACCCTGAGACCAGTATTCCCGTCCGCAATGTAGGCATATCCGCCTGATACAGCAATGCCATAATAAACCATGCCAGGCAACTGGACTGAACCGAGCAAAGCAGGCACGCTTTTGTCTGTGATATCCAGGATTAAAAGATATACACCAGCAACGATATAGGCAATGTCGCCCTCAACTGCGACAGCATAACAAGCGCCGGGCGTAATGCCTACAAATTCAACATTTTGACCAGCAGCGTTTACCATAAAGCCTTCCGGCTGTGGTGGGAAACGCCACGGCTCGTCGAACGGTTTTTCCATTGTTTGCGCGCTCGCGGGAAAAACGACTGAAGTCGTTACTACAAGCGCCGCTAAGAACAATATTGTGTAGATGCAATTTTTTTTTCATTTTATCCTCCTGATATAATGGGTTTTGATTTATCTCAATTTCCGAGACTCGGAAGGGGATGAAGCCCTCGCCTGTAGAATATGCATAACATGCTGAAGCAAGCACGCTATCTGATGGAATAGCAAATGAAAGCCTCGTGGAGTGTTGGAGTTTCATCATGGATGTTCATTCGGGTCTTCTACCGTCAGCCTTGCAGCAGTAGCAGCCGCATTGAGAGCGGTGTCGGCAGAGACAAAGGTGAGCGGTGGAAGTCCATTCGCGATGCAAAGCGTGTTGACTTCGCAGGCGGCGGCAAGTTGCACCGCATCATAGCCTCGCAAGCCATGTGTTTCTGCTAAAGTGATGGCACGGTTGACCAGCGCCTCCGTTACTTCTACAATATGATACTCATTCTGAAAGTCATTCTTGAAGGTAGCAATCGCCTGACTTGCGTCGGCAAGGTCAATCGCGCCGCCCCGCGCACGTCGTGTAAGAGCGGAAACAACCTCCACACCCGTGATACGGACGACATAAACTTCATTTTTCACCCCCACCTAACCTCCCCCATCAAGGGGGAGGAACAGCACCATACCGCAAAATTTTCGTTAACTTGATGCGTATGGGTCAATGATACTGATAACCCATGCCGAACCAACTTCATTGGCATAGCGTTTAACTATGCCGCTGCTATCCACATAGTAGATTGCCATTTATCTCCGCTCCTCAATAATCATTTCCGACAGCGGCTTCCCTTTCACCTGAATCAGCCTACGGTCGGCGACGTTTATGGTGAGCGGCGGATTTATGGATTTGACCAAACCTGCCGCCAACAACGCTCGATGGAAAGCGTCCATCTTAGCGGCTTCTTCCTGTTGTACCAATATCTCGTCCAACAGCTTCCATAATCGCTGCTGCTCATCAAGATTTAACGTCTTCACTTCCTCTATGAGTTCTTGGAATGACATTGTTCACCCCTCCTTGAAAAGGAGTATGTCCGCCTAAAAAACGACTATATTAACGCCAAAGTTCCGTAAGACGAAGTCGTTCTTGAGTTAGCTTATTCATCTTTCTCTACCTGCTCTCACTAATTCAGCAGCGGTTACCCCTAAAACATCATGACTCACAGAAAGCACTTTTTCCACGACAGCTTTACGACGTTGCAATTCCTTTTGTGTGAGAAATGTACGATTACGAATAAAGTTCTCAAATGCCTGCTTAGGGATACGGTACATTGACCTCTTCGTACCTTTGCTTACATCAATAGCATCTAATAGTCTTTCGGAAATAAGCGCCGTGACAAATTTGCGGTTAATTCCTAAGATATTTGCTATTTCATCGACTTTGTAAGTTTCTTTCCCCAATTTTATTATTACCTCACAATCAAAAACTTTTTCCGTTAATGATAATTATACATTATCATATCAAGCATATCAAGCGAAAATTTAGCATGTGAGATGTAACGCAAACTGTTCGCTTTGCTCACCGACGACTTCGTCCCCCTTACCAAAGGGGGGCAGGGGGGTTGTTACGGTTAGTTTGCGTCTGCGTTGCGCATAATCTATTGGCACGATCTAACAGCTCGTGCTACAGTCAATTCTACTGTAACAAAGCAATAGTTCATTCCCCTTGAGAAAGGTCAATTTTCCCAAGTTGTTCATAAGGCAGGTCAATTTTTTTGAAAGGTGTGACTAAATTTACCGACCCTTTCAGTTTGTAATTTACCGTCTTCTGAGTTAGCATGGAATGAACCGTTCTGCCGATTTCAAGAAAATTGAGCGATATCGGGATTTGGAGTGTACTTGTGGAGTCTTCAGAAATCTGAGTATGTTCTGTTATACCTTCAGCAAGCTGTTGGTTATTTAAACTCAAATTATAACTGAGATTATCAAGCGCAATCGCGAAAAGATTTGGGTTCTCAAACTTCAGGTTGAAGACAATATCGGCTTTTGTCAGACTAAGGTTTTTTAACGAGATATTCTCCAAACCAATCTTCGGCATTTTCAGAACTGGCAACTCGCCGCTTTTATTAAACGGAACGGGAATTCTGCCGATGGGCGTATTAAAGAAGAATTTTCCTGAAATGAGATACGGTATGTTGCCCTTATTCTCTTTTAAAGTTGTAATTATCTCATATACATCAATATACCTCAAGGCAATCGGAAGAGAAACAATGCTTTCTCCTCTCGCCGCCAACCCCACCGAATGCGGATTATTCCCATTGAGAAATTGGTTCCCTTCGATGAGGAACTGATATTCAAAGCCATCGACGCGGATACCAATGGGATTGGGATTGGTGATTTTAAAGTTAAAAGCAGTTGTAATCGACGTAAAGTCGATATCCGTAATGTTAAAGTCTTGAAAATCAACTGTCGGCTTTTCGATAGCCGTCTTTAAAATAGCACATCCACACATCAAACAGGCGATAATTAACAATAAAAAGATTTGTTGATATATACGCATTTTGTAACTTACCACTCCCTTTTACGAAAATCATTTTTGTTATTATAACATAATATTCCCTAAAACAAAAGTTTTTTTTCGAGTGTCGGGATGCAATCTGTCTTTTCCCCAGAAATTCCCCATGAGAAATTTTGGGGGTAGCGGCGTGGCTCTGTCCCGCCATGTCGCCACTGAGAGATGACGCTACGGAGATGATTTTTAGTAAGTAGCGGCACTCCTACGTGATGCCAGTTTTGCTTAAACTACGCGTGGGGAATCTCTGTCTTTTCCTTCTTGCCTTTAACGAAAAAGTGTGTTAAAATATAAGCCACAAATTGTAGAATTCAAGAATAATCAGGAAGAAGGAATTACAGATGGCTTTGAAAATTACAGTAGTTGGCGTTGGGATGGTCGGAGAACAGATTGTGTCCATCCTGCGAGAGCGAAATTTTCCAATGGAATGGCCGCCAAGGGTTTGTGCGACAAAAGCACGTTCAGAGGTGCTCGCTGGAGAGAATTTCTTGGTGGAGGAGACGACCAAAGACAGCTTCAAGGGTGCGGACCTGGTTTTCTTTGCTGGCCGGGAAGGCGCCGAGGGCGCGAGCGTAATGTGGCGGTCTGTGGCTGAAGCAGAGGGCGCTATCTCCGTGGACAACGGGAGCGATTTTCGTATGGACCAGGATGTACCATTAGTCGTCCCCGAGGTAAACTTAGATGCAATTGGCCCCGAAAACAAATTCATTGCCAGCCCCAATTGCTCAACTATCCAGATGGTGGTGGCTCTTTATCCTCTCCACCGGGTTGCCAAAATACGTCGAGTGGTGGTTTCGACGTATCAAAGCGTGTCCGGCTGGGGTGTCCAGGCCTATGAGCAGTTGATTGAGCAAACTCCAAAAGCATTAAAAAACTTAGATGATATCCCCTTCGACCCGAAGGTATTGGCTCGTCCTATCGCGTTTAACTATATCCCACATATCGCAAAATTCACCGAGGATGGATATACGAAGGAAGAGCTGAAAATGGTTCAGGAAACGCAAAAAATTATGGGTGACAAGAGTATCCGGGTGGCGGCGACCACTGTTCGCGTGCCTGCGTTCGTTGGACATGGAGAAAGCATAAATATCGAAACTGAGAAAAAACTGACGGCGGATGAAGCGCGTGAAATCTTATCAAATTCGCCTGGGATTGTTGTACTTGACGCGCTAAATCCAGGCAACCCGCGCAATGACCCTCTGGAACGAACCTATCCAACAGCATTAGATGTACGAAAATATCGCAACGCGGTTCTTGTCGGTCGGATTCGTGAGGATAAAACAATCGAAAATGGCTTAAACCTCTGGTGTGTATCGGACAACTTGAGAAAAGGTGCCGCGCTGAATGTAGTTCAGATTGGCGAGGGACTCATCGCTAAAGGAATGGTTAAGCCTTGATGGAATTAAATGATAAGTGATGAGTGATGAGTAATACGTATTGCGTATTGCGTGTTGCGTGGCACATAACGTAACACGCAACACGAAAGTAGTTTACGAAGTAACCCCCGCGTACGCGAGGGCTGAGCGAAGCGAACACGTTTCACCCATCACGTCTCACGTTTCACTTACTTTTTTCCTCTTATTTCTTTTGATTAAACTTTTCTTTCTTAAAGAAAAGTTTGGTTACCGTACAGAATATGAGCAAAACCAAGGAGAGATTGACCTATGGCACAACGAAAAAAAATCCGCGCTCTCCCTACTGAGCGGGCGGTTGTTTATCCTGAATCGGATGGTAAACCAATGGCTGAAACTGACATTCACCGCAAATTGATGATTGATATAATCAAGATACTTGAGAACTATTTTTACTTTCGTCCCGATGTTTATGTTTCAGGAAACCTGCTTCTATATTATGAGAGGGGCAATCGCAAAAAGTCCGTTGCCCCTGCTGTTTTTGTGGTTTTCGGGATTGAGAAAAAGAATCGTCGAACATATCTGTTATGGGAAGAAGGAAAGGGCCCCGATTTTGTTCTGGAACTTGTCAGCAAAAAGACTTACCGAAAAGATTTGAGAGAAAAGAGAGACTTGTATGCTTCCGTGCTTTCTGTCAAGGAATACTACCTTTATGACCCAGACGGGCTGTATTTGCAGCCATCCCTTCAGGGGTATAGATTGGTAGATGGCATCTATTTGCCGATTCAACCATCTGACGAACGTTTGTCTTCTGAGGTCCTGGGTTTAGAGCTTGGGGAAGATTATGGCGAATTGAGGTTGTACAATCCTTTAACGAAAGGCTGGATGCTGAAACCAGCGGAACAAGCCGAAGCAAGAGCACAACAAGTTGAGGCAAAAGCACAACAAGAATTCCAGGCACGGCAACGAGCAGAAGCAGAATTAGCTCGGCTGCGAGCTGAACTTGAGCAATTGCGAAGTGCTAATGAATAATAAGTAGTTGGACAGAATTGTTTTTATATTTACTTGTTCAGACTTCCGAAGTCTCAAAAACTTCGGAAGTCTAAAATATAAGGAAGAGTGTAATGAATATGCGAGTGCAGTTAGAATATGGAAAAGGTGCCTATGAATTTAGTATTCCTTCAGACCGATACATTGGCATTTTGATGCCGCGCGAGGCGGAACCGTTAGCAAATTTAGACAAAACGTTATCCTATTCATTCGCCCATCCTGTCGCCAGCCCTCCATTAGTGGATAAACTTCAGAAGGTCAAATCAGCGTTAATTCTAACAGTGGATATTACTCGTCCTTCGCCGACGCCGTTAATGCGGGCGTTTCTGGAACTCTGCCGAGAAAGGGATATTTCCGTCACCATTTGCATCAGTTTAGGGCGTCATGGGCCAATGGCTGAAACCAATTTGCGTGATTTTTTGACGCCTGAGATATTCGACAACTATCCTGTTGTGCAACACGACGCATTCGATGATTCTATTCACGTTGATTTCGGCTATACCTCCAGAGGAACGCCGATTAAAGTCAATCGTCTTATTCAAGAACACGATTTCATCTGTGGCATAAGCTATATTGAACCCAGCTACCTGATGGGATATTCAGGCAGTCGGAAGTTGATTATCCCAGGCATTGCCCATTATTCCAGCATTGACGCAAATCACTACTGGCTTATCCATCCAGACACACGCATCGGCGAACTAAACAATAATCCAATGCATCAGGATGCAATGGAATTTATGCAACATTTTCGGTTCGATTGGCTAACATGCGCGGTATTAGACGGCAAAGATCGAATCATACAAATTTATTCCGGCGATGCTGAAAAAGCCCATCGTTTAGCCTGCGCAGATTCCGATAAAATCTTTCGGATTAAAGGTCAAACCGCCGACATTGTCATCGCCAGCCCCGGAGGTTATCCCTACGATTGGGATTTGGTTCAGGGCAAAAAAGCGATTATCCCGGCTATGGAAACCGTAAAGCAAGGAGGCTCAATTATTCTACTTGCCGAATGTCCTGATGGCTGGGGCGCTGAAGGAACATTCAAGGAATGGCTTTTGACAAAGACACCTGAAGAAGTGGTACGGGACGTAAAAAAACGCGAGATGTTCAGCCTGGGAGCGCACGGCGCATACATTCTTGCCAAACCAATCGTACAAAGACAAGCGACTGTGATTATCGTGACTAATGAGAATTTAGTTCGTCAACTTCAAGGTTCATACATTCACGCTGTAACCACCGTCGAAGAGGCTATGGAATTGGCGCATCAACATTGCACAGCATCCAGACCAACTTACCTTGCCATAAAAAGCGCCCGAAGGCTGATTGTGGAGTTGGTTTAATCCAAAATCATTTCGTGGAACAGACATTACTTGTCTGTGGGATAATATACATCAAACCGGTCAACAATTCCCATAACCAATTCTCGAATTGGAGCATTTTTGAGTCCAAAAACTTCATCCGCCGTCCCAGGTCCTGCGCCGACGAGCACGATATCTCCCTCTCCCGCGCCAACATAATCAATAGCGATAGTTGGCTTGCTTGCTAATTGATTCTCCATGTTCAATGGATGAATTATCAATAATGTTTTGTTTTCGTAATGTTCATGCTTAATGATAGATACTACTTTTCCGATGACTTTTGCGATATACACATTTGTTCCTTTCTTGTATTGGAGTGCAACGACTGAGTTATTGCACTGCATTTATTCAGTTCCAGTGAACACCCCCAGTTTATCCAGCAGTCGAGTTTTTTCTGTACTATCACTAAATATTTGAGAAACCTCATGGTGACTGGATTTTCGTCTGAACAACCCCCTGCCCCCTTTGGTAAGGGGGACGTGAAACGTGATGCGTGATACGTGATTAATCTTCACTCTTCACGTTTCACGTATGATGAATTTTCTCACGCCTTTAGTGATAGCACATTTGTTTTTGTCCTTCTGACCTTCGAACGAAGTGGAGGAGAAAAATCTCTTGAAGCAAGTCGCTGAGAGATCTTTCGCTTCGCTCAAGATGACAGGAATTAATTTCATAGGTACTTATGCTATTTCACGCATGAAAATGATTTACCGGGCCGTGTCCACTGCCTATATTGTATGAATAGCGGATTGCATTGGTAATGTAATCTTTCGCAATCTTCACCGCGGCTTGTAAATCATTGCCTTTAGCTAATTCCGCCGTAATCGCCGCGGAAAAAGTGCAGCCGGTTCCATGGGTATTCTTGGTCTGCACACGTTCGCTCCCATAGTAAAAGAATGCCCGCCCATCAAAAAGCACATCTATTGCGTCTCCGCTCAAGTGCCCACCTTTTACGACAACGTTAGTCGCGCCTTTGTCTTTTATTTTTTGCGCAGCCAATTCCATATCCCGGGTGGTTGCGATTTTAATCTCCGCAATCATTTCAGCTTCGCTGAGATTAGGGGTAACTATATAGGCAAGCGGTATTAATTTTTCTATTAAAATCCTAACAGCTTCAGCGCTTATGAAACGATGTCCGCTGGTAGAAATCATAACCGGGTCTACGACCAATTTTGAAAGATGGTACACTTTGATTTTTTCACAGACCAGTTCAATTATTTGACTATTGGGCAACATCCCTGTTTTGACGGCATCCGCTCCGATATCTGTCAGGATAGAGTCAATTTGAAGAGCGACAAATTCGGAAGGTAAGTCATACACACCCCGGACGCCCATAGTATTTTGCGCAGTGACTGAAGTAATAACCGATGTTCCATACACCCCAAAAGCGGCGAAAGTTTTCAAATCTGCCTGGATTCCAGCCCCGCCGCCGGAGTCTGAGCCTGCTATTGTCAATGCTTTTTTAATCATTGTCCTAATTTCTATCTTCGTGAAGAAATATGAGAAATCAAAAAGGACAAAGAAAATCCGACCAGATTTTCCTACCCTTTTGTATATACTTTAGACATCGGTTCCAGAATTACTTGAGCAACACCATTTTCTTTGGGTTAGCGAAATTCCCTGCTGTAATCCGATAGTAATATATCCCACTACTCACCTTTTCACCTGCTTCATTTCGACCATCCCATTATGCCGCTCGTATCTTCGACACATACTCTCCGGCTGGCTTCCTGCCAGGAGATAAGGTGCGTACTAACTGTCCAACAACATCATAAATCTGTATTGTCACTTCCACCTCTTCTCCTAAAGTATATGGAATCCACGTCTCAGGATTAAACGGCCTGGGATAGTTTTGCAAGAGCGCAAAGCGATAATTTGACTTAGCTTCCATCTCTGAGGGAAACGCTGTCTCTGGATAGAGCGGCTCTAAGGACGGTGCCCAATTGCCACTCCCCGCTGGGATGCCATGTTCATCAAATATGCCCACGGCAAAGTTAGCATAGGAACTTCCACCCCACGCGCCGGCCAATAAACAACTCTATATCTGAATTCATGATGCGTGCCTTTCTCGTCGTTTTATCCTCCTAACATCTTCTAAAAGACGTTATGGAATAATAAGTATAAGCATCACTTTTGAAATCCACTTTTAGACCTAAATTGATATTATACGGAAAAATTTCCGTATAACATCAATATTCAGAATTTTTCCGTCTATTCCTATTGAACCAATCTCTAAAATATGGTAAGATAAAAAGAGAGTGTTTTTATTATACCATAGCAAAACAAAAAGTCAAGACAATTTTACTTTTTATTCCAATTATTTCTTTGAGACCGTTGCATAAAATGAAGCCAGTATTTATAAGGGTTCAAAATCAGGAGCCAGTTAAATAGTGGGTTGGCGCCCATCTTGACCCATCGCTGCATCCCGCATGGCACTTGACACTTAAAAGTGACCGTTGTTCGACCTTTGCCCCAATTAACTCTCTGGTTTTAACCGCAGCGGTCGCAGAGGAGGCGTAACGAGCGCGGAGACAGGCCTTATCTCTGCGTCCTCCGCGTCTTCTCCGCGTTCTCTGCGGTTAAAAAGGGCCAATTTTGGGGTCAAGAAATCGCCTCAAACCCTCATCAATACTGGATTCTGTTTGCAACGCTCTCATTTCTTTTGATCACCCACCCCTGCCCCCTCCTACCCACCCCTGCCCCTCCAAGGAGGGGAGGGGACTTTTCTTTAAGAAAGAAAAGTTTGGTTACATATTTAGAAGGAAAGACAAAATGAACAAGACTATTCTCATTTTCCTGATTTTATTTTCATTAACCTTTCCGCCTTTAGCTTATGCAGACAACTACGCGCTGATAATTGGCGGATTGGCTCAAGATAAATTATTCTACGATTCGTTCTGGAATGCAGCGACTGGATTGTATAACATCCTTTCGACAAAATATGGATATGCTTCTGAAAATATCATTTTTTTGTTTGAACATGAAGGCAAAGAGTCGGGGCTTGTCGATGGAATATCGGCTAAAGAAAATGTTCAGAACGCTTTCAGCCAGTTAGCGGCGAAGGTAAAATCTAAGGATAAAGTTGTAATCTTCATGGTCGGACACGCAACCAGTAATGGAGAGATTATCAAATTCAACCTGCCGCAACGCGATCTTCTTGATTCGGAATATGCCGACCTATTCAACCAAATCAAGTGCGATAATATGATTATCATTCTGGCTTTTCCTCACAGCGGCGCGTTCATCAAATACTTGAGCAAACCCGGCCGTGTCATCATCACGTCATCATCGGCGCGCGAGGGATACGATGGCGAATTTAGTAGAATCTTCATCGAATCGCTTGCAGCGGGGAAAACAGATACGGATGGCAAAAGTTCGCTACTGGATGTGTTTCTCTATACTAAAAAGAAAATTGAGGAATGGTATGAAACCGATGGTTCAGTGCAGTCGGAACATCCCCATTTAGACGACGATGGCGATGGTGTGGGGTCCTGGGACCAAGTGCCAAATAGCGATGATGGGCCGTTGGCAAATGAAACTTTCTTTGGAGATGTAGTCAAAACAGTTGTTGCCGAAACGGAGCCTGATGTGGAATATCACGTCTCCGCCGAAGATGACACTGATATATCTGAAATCCTGAAAAACGCTCCCAATGCCGACGATTATCCTGCTGCAAATGCAGTGGTGCTTTTGGACACGGAAACTTTGGATATCAACGAAGACATATCCTACGAATATTCGAATCACCGCATCGTTAAAATTTTCAATGAAAAGGGCCAAAAATTCGGACAAGTCGATATCCCATACACTGTTGGGAACGACGATATTGAAATCCACCATGCCTGGACGATTTTGCCCGATGGAAGAGTAGTTGAATTAGAGGAGAGTAATATTCTCAGAAATATTCCTCCGCCAGAGGCCTTGAAGGCAGGACTATTTGTTGCCGCACGCTTGATGCGGATTCAGATGCCTCAGATGACGGATAATTGCGTCATAGATTATGCCTATTCGGTCAACCGGAAAGGGCATATCATGAAAGGCGAATACTGGCGTCAGACCAATTTTCAAACATCGGAGCCTATTCTGAAATATCGCTTTACGATACACGCTCCCAAAAAGATGGAATTTCTCTACCATGTCAGTGGGATTAACTTACAACCCAAAATCACAGAGACGAAATATACTCGGGTGTATGAATTTGAAGCTTCCGATATTCCTCCCATCAAAGAAGAGAAATTCATGCCTACATTACAGGATTTAGAATACAGCATCACTATTTCGTCCCTGAAGTCATGGAATCAATTAGCGCGATGGTACTATACTCTGATTCGAGAACAAGACCACATAACGCCTGAAATTCAAAAGAAAACCGGACAACTATTGTTTGGGGCGAAAGACCGCAGAGAGAAAATTCGGCGATTATATGAATATGTGGCGGAGAATATCCTATATATCGGCATCGAATTGGGCATCTGGGCTATCAAGCCTCATCCTGCCGAACTTGTATTTAAGGAAAAATACGGAGACTGCAAAGACAAAACGATTTTGCTCAACACAATGCTCAAAGCCGCGGGGATTAAATCTTATCCTGTGCTTATAGCTTCAGGCGACTCCAGCCGAGTCATTCAGGAAGTGCCGTCGCTTTCCTACTTCAACCACATGATTCTTGTCGTAGAAGCAGATGAGAAAGGTGACTTGATATGGCTTGACCCGACTGTGGAAACCGCCGCTTTCGGATATTTACCGACCGGCGACCAAAATCGTTTGGCATATATCCTTGTTGACGAAGAGAACTCCTACCTCGCCAAAAGCCTGGTTTTGCCGGCGGAGAAAAATGTCAAGCGCGTAGAAATGGAGATTGAGGTAAATCCCGATTTGTCAATTTCGGTGAGGGAAGAACTTTTACTAAGCGGCAGCTTCAATGCAGAATGGCGCGCCAAGCTCAAAAATAGTGACCCCGAAAATCTCGCTGAACGTCTGCGAGAACTTGCTGAAATGGACACCCGCGCGAAGATGGGAAAGTTCAAAATCTCCGACCTGAATAATATGGACGAACAACTGCGCATCACCATTAACTACGACTGCGATGATTATCTCACCCCCCCGTTGACGGGGGGGTTGGGGGGGATTACTCCCGTCGGTGACGCCTATCGCCTGAAACTCCCAATTGCTGAACACCCTTATGCTGACTTGCTTTCTGAGAATACCAGAAATTATCCTGTCGCCATCGGTAAAAATTTCACGCTGGAACATGAAATCCAGGTCAAAATTCCGAAGACATTCACCATCCAATCCGTACCTGAAGATGCCGCCATCAAAACAGATTTCGGCGAAACTTCTGTGAAATACGAACAAACGAAAGATAAAGTCATAATGACGCAGAAATTCGTATTGCACCAGCCTATCATCTCAGTGCAACAGGTTCCGCAATTGAAGAAACTTGTGAGTTTGGCGTCTAACGAGAAGTACATTATGATTGTGAATCGGTAGAGCACGTTTGAGAAATATTTGTAAATTATGCCCTTGACATTAGGATTGATAAGATGGTATGCTAAATACTCGTATGATATGCAAAAATTTAGCGCGGATACGAAGTCTACTTATTGATAGACTGCTCTTAGGTTATTAAAAAACAAATATTTGAGGAGAAAAAATGGTTACATCAAATGTAAGTATTTATAAGATTAAACAGAATTTGTCAAAAGTCCCTGAGGATAAATTGAAAGAAATTAATGATTTCATTGAACTTATAATAAAATCAAAAACCCGGCCCCCAAATATTGTCAAATTTGAAGGGATTTGGGAAGGGTTAGGCTTTGAAAAAATCAACGACTTAGAATCGGATATCCGTCAAATACGTAAAGAGGCAACAAAATCGATGTTGGAAAGGGTTTATAAATGGAATACTTAGCTGATACAGTTGCAATTATTCGTCATTTTGCAAGAACAGGAGTAATTGGTAAAAAGGCAAAGCAAATATTGAGAGATGCTGATGCAGGTAAAAATACAATTTACATTTCGGTAATTTCGCTTGTAGAAATATTGTATTTAGCTGAACGAAATAAAATTCCTATCAATTTTGAAGAGGTTAAAAGACGGCTTAATGAGTCCGACAACTATCAGGTTATAGATTTAAGTCTTGATATTGTTGAAGTCGCAAAGACAATCCAATGTTTAGAGCTTCACGATAGACTAATTGTTGCAACCGGTAAATATTTAGCAATTCCAATTCTAACAAGTGACCTACCTATTTCCAATTCTAACTTGATTGATGTTATCTGGAAGTAACCAAACTTTTCTTTAAGAAAGAAAAGTTGGCGTCCAGTGAGAAGACAAAGTATATTATGCTTGGGAATAGATAGAATAGGTAATTTTTACGCGAGTTTATGCCTAAAAAGTGTCAAGTTTTACGACACCAAATTTTGGAATTCCCGAAAAAATAAGCCTTCAGCCCAGTAACCATAAGGCTTTGCAAGATTGTTAAAAAGTGTCAAGTTTTACGACACCAAATTTTTGGATTCCCGAGAAAATAAGCCTTCAACCCAGTAACCACGTGGCTTTGCATGAAGTGGCAAAATCGTCAACTTTTCCGACACACTTAATATATGTTAAGTAACGACGATATTTTTCGGCATCACAGAACTCTCAACTTTTCCGACACCTAACCCAATCTGAGTATTCTGAAAATCCGCGTTACAATCACGTTTCACGAAAAAATATGTTCACTTCGTTCAGTAACGGCTTCGGCTTATGTTCGCTACGCTCAACAGTTTACTTCGTAAACCGCCTTCGCTTCGCTCACCGACGGCTTCGCCTTACGGTTTCTATCTTTCTACTTCTTCTGCGCTTTTTCCGACAATGCTTTGTAATACAGCCTCACGAGTTCCCGATACTCTTCCGGCCAATTTTCAGCATCGTTTGAGCGCATTTCCGCGTCCAGTTTTTTGAGGGTTTTCAGCAACTCTGGATTAATGGACTGTGGCGCTTCTGAATAAGTCGTATCAGTCGCGGTTTCAGCTTTGCGTTGTTGGCTCAGTTGGCGTTTTTGAAGGGATTTGGCGCTTTCGAGCATGCGTGTAAGGATTTGGCGTTGTTTGTCGAGCACTTCCTGGTCGAGTTTGCCTTTTTGAAGGTCACCTTCGACTTCTTTCATATCTTTAGCGACATCTTGCAAACTACCGAGCACCTGCGCCATTTTTTCCATCTTTTCAGAAAGCCGTTCGGTCGCTTCTCGAATTAACGATTGCTCGAAAGCCATCCGCTTGAGTATCTCCTCCATGCCGGGCGTTTGTCCCTGGCGGCGCATCTGTTCGCTCATGCCTTGCGCCATTTCGTTTAATTTTGCTTGATTCTGAGCCAATTGCTGAAGCTGTTCCAGCATGCTATCCAGACCCGACATGCTCATCTGCATATTCATCTGGTCCAATGAGCTCAACAAATCAGCGACCGCTTGATTGACATCAGAGAGCGCTTGCATCTGAATCGGAACTGCTAAATTCGGTTTTTGATCTTCGAGCGCCCTTGCTGAACGGGTTATGGCATCTTGAGCGGAGTTCAACGTCCAGACGATTTTGGGGTCAATCATCATCTGTTCTTTGCCCAAATCCCATAGCGAGTTTGCCAGCATTCCGGTCGCTTCTGCAAGATTGAGTTCTCCGGCGGCTAACGAATTTAGCATTTGACGCTCGCTGTGGATATATTGTTGTTCGTTCCCACTAAACATCTGATTGGTTTTTCCCATTAACTTTTCGTGGGACTGCGAGATATATAATCCTTCGCGAATGGCTTTTTGGATTGCCGCCATCGCCTCTTCGGCGTTCTGTCCGCGCATGAAATCTAAAGCGTTATCCAATCCCTGTTGCAAGTTTTTTAATCCAGAGAGCGCCTGCTTACCCTCATTAGTCGCCTGGCGTGGTTGATTTTGTCCGAATTGCGCGCCGGCAGATTGCAGTTTCTGTGTTAGTTGATTATCCCGCGCTTCTCTATTGAGCCTTGCGACTTCCTGCGCAACCCGTTCGTAGCCGCGTTGTTGTTCCATCTCCTGGGAGATGGAATCCAATTCGCCGTGCAAATCCTCTAACTGCTCGCCAATTCTCTCCTCCTGTTTTGCCATGTCCTGCAATTCGGATTTCGGATTTCGGATTTCGGATTTCGGATTGGCGAGTTCATCTGCTTTCTCCATTACTTTACTCTGGCGTTCTGCAAGTTCTTTGGCCTGGTTTGCCGCCGCTTCCAATTTTTGTTGCAGCAGCAATTTTTTGTAAAGTTCAATCATCTGTTCCAGACGTTGTTTGAAAGCTTCCTGATTGAATTTAGCGGACAACAGGTCTTTCTCTTGGTCACTGAGGCGCTGTTTCTCCAATGCTTCTGATAATTTCTTCAAAATTTCTTTCTGCTCTTCAGATAGCGCTTGTTCCATCAATTGCCTCAGTTCCTGATATTTCTGCATCGTCTCCATATCGAAAAGTTGATTTTTCTCAACCTCTTTCGCCGTTTGTTCCATCTGCTTGACCAACTCTTGGGCAGTTTTTTCAATCTGCTCCTGCATTTGTGAAACTTGCTCGATTTGTTTCTGTTCTTTCCAGGTCAATTCCTGACTTTTCCGCAACTGGTCAATTATGTTATCGACAACATCCTTCGCTTCTTCCTGTTTGTTGAGAAGTTCCTCCATTCCATCCGCTTGAGCCATTTGTTCTGTTTCCGCCTGCTCATACAATTCCATCAAAGAAGGGAAGCGCGCGGTATAAGTTTTTGAACGACCAATATTCGGTCCGGAAACATTATCGGCATCTTCAGCTTCAGCGTGATAGGAGACGACATCCTCCGGAAAAAGATCCAATTTGTTCAAATCCCAGGTATATTGAACAATCGCGCTTTCCAATGGCTTATCCAGTTGCTTTAGCGCAACAGTATGTTTCTTCTCTTGCCCTTCAACGCGATAAACTAACCGCACGGTTTTGACGCCGTAATCGTCTAACGCGCTGATTTCCAGTGGTATGAGCATGGTATCGTCCAACACAATATCCTGCCCTGGTTTAAGTATTTCAACCTGCGGCTCTTTGTCTTTGATTGCACTTACGATATATTGAATTGGCTTAGAGTTGGTAATACCTTCGGTATCCGTCAGCAGAAGGTAATATTTGCCACTTCGCTGTACGCGGAAGTTACCATTCAATTTAGTGCCTCCGGAAACAGAAAGTTTGATTTGCGATTTTGGCCGTTCGACCGAAGTCTTTGCGACTTCGGCTACCGTCGTGGAATCTTTTGTAGTGGGCACGTTGTCATCAAAAACCAATACTGCCGATGCCAACGACTTGTTGCTCTCCCCCGCGAATTTCACCTCTGTATCTATCAATGCGGTAACATCTCCTGAGTTCGGCTCCAGAATTTGCGGCGATAGATTGGTATATTTGGGAAAATTCAGCGTCAACTGAAAACGATTGATAACTGGTTCTTTTATGACTGTTATTCTGTACGTCGGCGATTTTTCACCCTTGGCGGAAATATGATATTCGAAAGATTGTGTAACATTTTTCAGAATTATACTGTGAATACTGTCGGAAGCGGATTTCGGATTTATTTCTTTACTTCCGACTTCCGACTTCCGACTTCCGACTTCCTCTTGCCCACTTGCCATCTCCGCCGTTCGCCATGTCCCTTCCTCGTTGCGATAATACAGTTGCGCCGCCTCACCGATAAGTCCCGTCACCTTTGCGCTAATCTGCACATCCTCACCATGCCGAACTTTAGAGTCGCCCGGCGAGACTTCCGAGATACTGACTGCCAACATCTCAAGAGGAGTTTGGGGAATAGCTTTGAACGCTTTTCCGAAATTCACCAGCGCCGCTGGAAATATCAGCATGGCAGCGGTCAAAATCACCGCGCCACCAAGAGTGATTAACCCGGATCTTTTCAGATTTTGAAGGTCAGACAATAGCACTTTTTTTGCTTTAACACTTGATAATGATTGATATGCTTGCTGGATAATTTTTTCGATAAATGCAACTGAGTATCCGTATTTGCTCTTATCCAACTCAGGCCACAACTGTATCGCGCTGATTAATCGGTTTTCCATCCCCGGATAGCTCTTTTCAATGTAAGCTGCCACTCGATTTCGTGACGTATCACGCATAATGCGTTTGACGATGTAAACATATCCGAACCATAACACAAATCCTAAAAAGATAACCACCATCGCCATCCGCCAAAAACGCGGCAATGGTAATAAGCTGTCAAGTATCAATTCAATTCCAAGTATAGCCGCAAGGTACGCAATCCACGTCAGCGCGCCGCTTGTTAGCATCACGAGTTTCCATTGAATGCCCAATTTCTTCAGTCTGGAAATTATTGTCTGATATGATGTAGCGTGGGGCGGACATTCTTGTCTGCCATCGCAGGCAGGAATGCCTGCGCCACGAGTTTGTGATTGATTGTTCGTTTGTTGTTCTTGCATTTGCTTATCTCTCCTTTGTCTGTTTTGATTATTAGTGTCTACTTCAGTTAATCTCTAACTCAAAATTCTGCGTGGTGATTTCACCTGGGTATACTTTTACTTGAGCAATGCCATTTTTATAATTCATCTTTATGCAAACAACCCGGTAAACGCCTGGTAATAACTCTGGAATTTCATAACAGCCATAACTATCTGTTTTGGCTGTTATCTTACTGTTTTCTTCCTTGATGACGAGTATTCTTGCTCCGGCAATGGGATTTCCCATTTGGTCTGTAACATGCCCGTTGATTGCTCCTTTTAGTACAAAAGGCATCTTTAGCGATAAGCGGACAGTCTGAATTTCATAAGGCCCCAAAGAGATATATACAACTGAATTTTTCACTGGCAACAACGAAATATCCTCTTCCAATAAATTACACAAAGAGGCTTCGGTAATCTTAACGAGATTACTACTTATCTCGACATCGGAGTTGAATCCAGCATATTCCTGCAACCTAAGGATGAAGCCCTCCCCCCATTCCGCTTTTTTGACAGCTTTAATCATACAGTTATCCACGTTCAATTTAAAGAAGGATAGATTATAATTCGGCAATCCTGATTCCGAATATAGTTTCGTTTCCTTCTCGTCCAAATGGGGGGTTGCGGAGATTATTCGCGCTTGTAAGGGTTGGTTGTCAGCCAGTCCCAGGCGGCGCAGTCGAATAGAATCATAAGTGCCTGGACAAGCGCTTAAAGTATAATGAAAGGTTAAGTATCTGCCTTCCGGCGGCCCATCGTATAGTCCAACACCGGTGCTATATTGAACCTCATCAGACTTTTTGAGTATACGCGAAAGAAGAATCCCGCTGACTGAAGGAACGGATGGTTTGCTTAGAAAGTTTATCTTGTCAAATTCATGGACAAAGGCTTCCCGCGCGCGCCAATCTATGCAATAGGCGCCGTCGTCCATAGACAATCCACCGGTAACAAAAACGCTTGTCTCTGCCCCAGGAAGATGATTTGTAACCGGGACTACTGTGCCATTGGGAATTTCGTAATGCAGGGTAGCTTCTGCGATATCAAAGGGAAAATAGTAGCAGTGGAAATCAAAAGCATCTTCAAGTTTCACGTAAGGAAGCAGTTTGGTGTCTAAATTATTCACGAAATCAATACGATTGATATTATCGTAGAGAATAAGTTCCGTTTGATATTGGGCGTCATCCGTTCGTTGAACCACCAGGCTTTTGGCCGCTTCGCCATCCAAGCCGACGGTGATATTAGCATTCGCGGGAGGAAGATAATAATAAATGCCACTCAATGCGTCCAGGTTATGATTATAAACCAGCCCATTGAAATTGATATCAGAATTTTGTTTTACCAGTTCTCGGCCGCTATTTTTCTCATAAATGCCGGTAACTAAACCAGTATAGGAGTCAAGAGTTATTCGATAAAACTGGTTTTCCAGAGTATTAGCGGTAACTTTCACGCCTCCGCCGAAGGATTGGGGTTGTTGACCAGGTTTCACCTCATAAAGCTTATATCCAATAGATGGCACATTGTATGCTATAAAAAGTATTTCTCCCGCCGCTGGGCGCTGGTATGGTACCTCAAAACCCGTACTGATATCGATAATACTTAGAGGCCCGTCGAACTGAGTATCCGTATACAAAACTCTCACCACATCATTTCTTTCCCAGGATAAAGAATTGTAAACAATAATGGCTGGAGAGGATAGAGGAATATAAGAGACTATTGCATTCAACCCGGAATCTAACAATGCTTGAGAATCATTTAGCGCATCGGTGGCAAAAGCGTGATGTTCTAAGTCATTCTCATAAGTTTGCTCCGGTGTCCAATATTCCGGCCAACCTGGTCCGCCGCCAGAATGTTCATCCCACTGATTCATATTGTGATAGACATTGGATATAACACTTTCAGGATATGAGGCGCCTGATATTATAGTGTCGAACGTTGCCAACTGCTCCGCTGCTTGAATTAAATGGTGAGCTTTGCGGTTCTTAGCCATTCCCACGGGAGTCATGGTACTATTATGGTCAAAGACTATGCTTGCCCAATCGCCTGAATAGTTGGGGAAGGTTAACCCCTGGTCGATAGCGTTCTGCTCTAAGTGTTGGAAGAATTCTGAAGGTTGAGCTTCAATCCATGTTACCGGAGAACCACTCTTATTATGCGCCACTACCGCGTCATGGGTATATGTATAATAGGGCGAATTATCAAAACCATTCAATATCAAAATAGCGTCATAGGGGTAACCTGCCGCTTCATAACCTTTTATCTTAGCGTCTATATATTGTTCTATCTGGCTGGGATTCATTAAAAACAGTTCAGCGTAACTACGGAAATTCACCCATGTCAAAACTTTGCTGCCATCTGGTCCTGTCCAATAAAACGGCATATCGGAGAGAGGCAAACTGTTGGCTCTGCCCAGGAAATCATTAACTCCGGTTAGAAAATATTTGACGCCGTTTTTGGCCATCATTTGTGGATAAGCCCAGGTATATCCATCAACGTCATCCTGAATTAGTGTATCAATTGTTACTCCTAATTCTTGGGCTATTCTTTTGGTGGAATATAATAGTCGATTTAGTTGCTCGTCGCCTAAAGTGCTGGTGTGCATTGAGGCAAAACCGCCAGTGACGCCGGCGTTCCCTTTTTGCATCGCGTCAATGAAGATATTTTTTTCAGCCGCATTTGCGCGAGTAAACCAATTTTCCAACTGCCAGACCGCCTCCACCGTGAATTTATAGCCTGGAAGACTAATAGTGGCAACGACGGCATCGTTAATGTAATCTAATTGTTGGTCCGCCACCACTGAAGGAATATCGGTAAAACCAATATCTAAATGTGATATCGATACTATATAAACATAATCAATTTTAGCCTGAACTTTGGGACTCAACAAACCTGAAAAGAAAAATAAAAGAAGAATATTTAAAATGAAAGTGATTGATTTCATAGAAAAAAACCTCAATATGACCAATATCCTCTAAATTCACCATGTAATAGTGAAACGTGATACGTGAAACGTGAATAGTAATTTATCACGCATCACGTTTCACGTTCCATTTTTTAATGCGTCAAAGCATAAACTGCGATATTAACCGCCATCCGAGCTGCCTGTTCACGCGCTGCGGGTGTATCCTCTGGATGGACATCGGGGTCCTCTAAACCATCTCCGATGTCGGTGCTGTAAGTATAAAAAACAACCATTCGCCCCTCGTGAAATAAGGCAAATCCCTGCGCCGGGTTGCCATCATGCAGGTGTATTTTCGGAAGCCCCTTTGGAAAATCGTAGAAGGCGTGATAAATTGGATGTGTATTCGGTACGCCTTGAAGTGACTGGTCAGGAAAAACCCGTTTCATCTCGCGACGAAAGCTGACATCCATTCCGTAGCAATCATCAGCATATAAGAACCCGCCATGAGTAAGATAGAAACGAAGCGATTCCACCTCTTTGTCTGTAAAGCGAATATTGCCGTGTCCGGTCATATAGATAAATGGATACTGATATAGGTCTTTATCCGTAAGTTGAATGATTACCTGGTCATCTTCTGTTTCAATGTCCGTACGCTTTCTTAATTCTTTCAACCAATTTGGAATCGAGGTTCTATCGGAATACCAATCCCCGCCGCCGGTATATTTGACCCGCGCGATGACAAATTTGCTACTGGCGGCTGTAGATATTACACTGTATGTAATCAGAAGTATTGTTAGTAAGATAAATTTTCCGTGGTTGATAAATTTCATCACAAATTTAACCTTTCTTTATGTACCTTGTGTCTTATGTCTTGTGCCTGGTATCTTTGTATTCACTTCGTTTTTGATACGGAATCGTCTTCTTCAGCTTCTAATATTGCCATGAAATCCACATCATTTAAGATGAGGATTCCGTTATACTCTCCTATTTGAAGCAAATCGTTGTCGCGGGAGATAATATAATCCGCTTTACCTTCTACCGCGCACTCCACAAATTTGTTGTCATCCGCATCATTTGGAACCGCGTTGATAAATCGCTTTGGAGAAATTAGTTCTGAATAGAAAACAATGCGTTGATACCATTCATAAGCGATGTCATCGGGGAAGTTAAAATATTCCCGCAAGACACGAGTCAATTCACTTAAAATACTCAGAGATGTAAGTAATCGAACCTCATCCACTTCTCCTAATGTTCTAATTTTGTATGGTAGCCCGCGCCATCGAATACTTGCCAGCCAGATATTAGTGTCGGGAACAGCTCGAATCATCCTTTCTTCCTCACCTGATTGAGCCCTTCAGCCACGATTTTCGCAAATTCATCTTCGGAAAGACTCTCGTAATGAAGTGATTTTTGCGCACACCAATCGCGAAGGTGTGCTTCAGTTCGCTCTTCTAAAGATGCTGTTTTCCCTTCTTGCTCCCCCTTTATTAAAAGGGGCTGGGGGGATTGAAAATTGCTCTCCACTTGAGCAATAGCTTCCAAGGCTTTCTCTAATTCTTGTCCTGTGACTCCAGAATCGACCAAAGTTTGGATGTAACTTTGCCGAATCCAATCCCGATTTTGGAACTCCTTGAATTTGGTGTAGATGGTACCCCCTTTGGACACCAATTTGACTGTGCCGTTTTTATACATTTCGACATAGCCATCAAGCGCTTCGTAGTACACAACGGCAACGATATCACTTTCTGGCGCTATCGTCGTAAAATCCTCAACCCGATAATTTGCCATTTTTTAATCCTCCATTGTAAAGCCGATAATCGGGATTCGGTAAAAGAAAAACCGGATACTGAACACCGAATACTGGCTTTTCTACAGCAAGCAAGATTTCTGAACTTGGTTTCTGAACGATTACCCCCAAATTAAATCAAAATCTAAAAGAATAAGGATTTTGCCCAATTAACGAATTGGATAAGCCTCAATAGAGTTCACCATTGTGAGAATAAAATAACCTGTCTCAAGTTCCGAGCAAAGACTGAGTTCAGAGGCCTTGTCGCCGATATTATTCAAGTCGTTCTCAGTAACATATATCTGAATGATGGCATCCTCATCATTATAAGTTTCACCTTCGAGAAGGAACTCCGCATTTGGAAATTCCTTGCTAAGTTCATTGCTGATTTGTTCTATAACCTCTTTCAAACTTTTCATTTTAGTTGCAACTTCTGCTGCCATTATGATTTCACCGGCCCTTTTTATCCTGCCTCAATAGCCAGAAGGTTGTCGTTGAGAAAGACAAAAGGGAACTTTCCGATTCTCTCACCAATACGTAGGATTTCTTCTTCTATTGGAGTTGTTTACCTTTTAGGTAAGGCATTTTCTCCAAAGATTGAATCACCTGCATGCCGCACTCGCCGCTCTCCCCCATGCCGAGAACGGTGATTTTTTCATCTGTCTTGTAATACTGAATGAATATCTCCGGGTATTCGTTGGCAGGGAAATCCTCATCTATCTGTTGAAGAAACTCATCGAATTTTGCAACTGGAATTTCCCTGGGTAGTCCTTTGAACCTGAAAATGTCAGACATTTTATTTACTTTCTTTTCTTCCATCCTTCCCAGCTCCTGAACAGGCAAGCCGCTCGTTCTACTTACTTATTGATTTTCACACCAACCCCTTCCTCTTGCGCAATATCCATTCTGCGCTAAGGATTCCAACGGCAATTAGCAAAATGAATGGGCTATCCCAAAGCTCATCTTCATGAACCGTCGTAATGATGCCGCCGACATCTTTGATTTTCGCTGGCAACGTATCAATTTGCAGAAGTGGCGTATAAACTCCGCCGGAAACATCTGCCAATTGTTTGAGCAAGTCCTCATTTAGGTGTGGATTTTCAAATTCGATGAGAGGCATTTGGACAGCGAATTCGGCTGAATCCGCCCCCAGTTGCGTTCCACTTAAACTGCCTGTGGCGGTGATTTTGTGAGTGCCTTTTTCTGTTGCTAAAAATAAAGCCGAATATAAACCCTCGACCTGAGTGTCAGCATTGGAGGGAATTTGAAACGGCTTTCCCCCCCCCTTCCATCCCCCCGTCGACGGGGGGAAAGAGGGGGGCAATATTTCAAGCGCTAATTTAGCGTCACTTATGGGCTGATAAGTTTCGTTGTACACCCGCGCGGTGATTTGTACCTGCTCGCCTGGGAAATAAATGGGTTTATTTGTCTTGACATTCACTAATTTTGCATCGGCTTTAGTGGCTATCCAGCGGATTGCTTGCGACCAGAATTGAGAATAGTAGTTTGCTTCCTCCTTAAATGCCCATACTCCAAAAGCCCAATTCCAGAGGCTATCGGCGGCTATAAGAAGACTCTTGCCATTGCCATAGCGCTGAAAGACGATTACTGGTTCGGTAACTCGATTATTCCGATATTCTGCCAAAACTGTAGCGCCTGCGCGTAGTTGTAATCCTGAATGTAATCCACTTAAAGGCGGGAGGTCGCGCCAAACAGCTTCATTGGTTTCTTTAGTATCTGCCAGGCGGGTTATCGGATGATACAAACCTTCAGCAGTTAAAACCGGATTGAAGTCTTCGTCTCGAATAAAACTCCCATTGGGGGGAACAATTACGGGGAGGAGATTTTGTAACTCGCCGCTGCCAAATCCCACTTTAGAAAGCGAATTTTTGCCGCCTAAAAAAATTACCGATTTCCCACGCTTTTCCACGAAAGTTTTTATCATATTTAATTGCTGCGAACTAAAGCTGGACTCCTGTATATCTCCAAATACCAGCACATCGTAACTGTTCAATTCCGCCTCTGTCGTCGGAAATTTCTTAACATCTCGAATATCTTGTCCTTGAGGATAGTATCTCTCAGTTTGTGCCAATAGCGTTCCGGAAAGTTGCGCGGCGTTTTTTTGCGAGAGAATCATGAACGTTACGTCAATATTGGGGTCGCGCTCCAAAGCTCGTTTCAGAAAAGTATATTCCCAGCGCGGCTGGCTATCACTGAAAAGAACTTTTAGCTTTGCTTTGATTGCTTTAATGAAGAAAGTACCTTGATTATTATCCGAAGTCAATTCCCCTTCAAGCCCAGGCACAGATATGACATAGCTGAAATTGCCTTCCACCTCGGGCTTTATTTCAAAAGCGATTGTTTGTTGCGGAGATTTCTCATTCAGCGTTACAAAAGTCGAATTGACCAATTTTTGACCTTGCAGAAGACGAACTTGAATTTTCTCGCCATCATAACCATTGCTATGTAAGGTGATATTAACAGGCGTTGTATGGTCAAGGTATGCGACCGGCGGTGCTTCAATTTTCACTAATTTGACATCTTTGGGCGCCACTGGGTTACCAATGCCGATGGGATAGATAGGCGCATTCAAAGATTGTGCGATATCTAAGGGATTGCCGCCGGTATTGTTCCTGCCATCGGTCAATAATACAACTCCTGCAATTGGTTGCCCTTTCCAATCATTTATTGCTTGCGATAACGCATCACCAACGTTCGTAAATGCCCCGTCCGCTGGTAATAATGTTCCTTTCTGTTGTTGTGCCAAATCAATCCCTTCGCAGTGAGCGTTAAATTGGTATAATTGGAGGTCGAATCTTTCCGCGAGTTTGGAATAAATCTGATTTTTGGGCTCCAAAAAGAATTTTTGTACTGCCGTTAGCCGTTCGGTTGTAGAACCATTATCTGGAACATCTGCAATTGCCATGCTCTGAGAAGTATCGACTAAGACTAAAAGGTTTGCTCGAAGATGGTTTTCCTCTTGTTTAACTATCGCTGGTTTCAATATTAAGCAGAAAAGTAGCAGTCCTAAAGCTAAAAATCGTAATGTAATCAATACAATTTTCAATTTTATGCTGATGGGTTTTTTATTCCGAAAATACGAATATGCTGTTATTCCTGCGGTTACTAATAACGCAACAATCCACCATGACCAAAAATTTGTGAACTCCATCTGCCTTCCTCAATTCTCTAAATATTGTTAAAACGCTCAGACTTCCGAAATCTCAAAAACTTCGGAAGTCTAAGTATTATACTATATCCTTTGGATATCGTCAACCGAAAACAAGGAGAATCTTTGCTAAATCTTTGAACATAGGCATTTTACGAGACAGTTTGACTGCAAATTTTGCACAATGATGCAATATTTGCATAGTCCTCATGTAGGGCAAATCTTTTAGGGAATACTCTTTAAATTGCCTACAATGCCTACATTGCCTATTCCGAAAGCCTTCGGAATGCTTTTCGGGTGGGAGATTTAATCCGTGTGTCTCTCCCGTTGCTTGGCACGTATTTTGCTAAATTAATAAATGGATTTTTAAATTTCATGAACTCCGCTGTCATACAAGAAAGACAATCTAATGACAGTGTAGTTTGGAAGGAGAGAAAAACCATGATAGGAAATAAAGTCCGCAAATGGACACAAGAGCAATTCTTGAATGACATCGGTAAAGCAATTGCTAAATTGAAAATTCACCCCAATGTAGTTTCGGCAACCGCGTTGTTAATAGCTCCTGTATCATGTTATTTCATTGCCACGGGCAATTACTGGCTGGGGGCTGTATTTGCTATCTTCGCAGCGGGGGTTGATTTCATTGATGGCAGCGTTGCGCGAGCAATGAACAAAGCGAGCAAGTTTGGAAGCTATTTCGATGCAATGCTGGACAAATATGTTGAATGTATTATCTATCTCGGATTCATTCTGAATAACTTTGCGTTGGAAGGTTTTCTGGCTATAACAGGAAGTCTGCTTATTAGTTATGCCAAACCGAGAGTCGCAATTGTTATCCCAATCGATAACCATGATTGGCCAGCCATCGGTGAACGTTCAGAACGGTTGATAATCTTGATAGTAGGGTTGATAATATCAGCAATATTCCCCGTAGTTTTAGGTATTCCAATCCTAAAGATTGTACTATGGATAATTATCGTGATAACACATGTTGGCGCAATACAACGGATAATTTATGCACGGAAATTGATAATTGCTGCTGGTGGCAATAAAGCGTGATTACATAGGCAACCTTGAAAAGGTGTTTGTAACCTTTTCAAGGCTTTCATCGCACGCGGCAACTCAACTTTCCAGAAAGGAGTTAAAATGTTTAAAGAACTTAAACGCAAATGTATCCACCTTATAGGTTTACTCATTCCAATCTGCTACTATTTCTTCAGAGAAGAGGACAAATTCATCGCGGTGACTATCCTATTTGCGCTTACGGCAATCTATTTTTCAATAGAATTGTTGAGATTAACGAATAAAAAAGCCCAGAAGTATTTTTTAACTCATTTCTCTTCTTTTCTACGCACCCACGAAAAGCAGCACATTACAGGCACAGCCTATTACTTGTTAAGCGCGTTTTTGAGCGTTTTATTTTTTGAAAAAGAACTTGCTATTGCGTGTTTATCATTCTTAGTTCTGGGAGACATGTTCGCGGCGCTAATTGGAAAAAAATTTGGGCATACGAAAATTTTGGCAAACAAAAGCCTTGAAGGTAGTTTAGCTTGCTTCGCTGCTTGCCTGGTTATAGGATTATTCGTTGCATGGCTGTTTCCAACTCACCTAACTATCCAAATCGTTGCCATCGGCGCCCTCACGGCGACCATCGTAGAACTACTCTCACTTTGGATTGATGATAACCTGACAATCCCGTTGATTTCAGGGCTGGTAATGCAAGTTTTAATTTGCGTAGCGTTTTAGTGGAAAAGTACCATTCATTTACTTACTCCATTTAAACATAAAATGAGTATACAGCAGGATAAGTCGAAAGTCAAGGTGAAAGTGCCAGACATTACCTCGGGAAACATCAGGAACAAGGGTTTGGGGGAAATATGGAATGATGCCGAAGCATTCAGACTTTTCCGAGAGTTGACACCGGATAAAGTCAAAGGAAATTGTTCGCGTTGCGAGTATGGAGAATCATGCAGGGGCGGATGTAGAGCCTACGCCATGGCTGTGTATGGTGACTTCTATATGCCTGACCCGAGATGTCCGCTCATTTGATGATGTCTTGGTCATCACATTGATAGTTTTACGCAAAGGAGTTGAGAATAACATGGCATTGAAAATGTATCACATTCTAGCGGCTACGGTTATGGGAGTTACCATCATTCTTATGTTTTCAGGTTGTGGAGCTACAATTCATGCAACCACACAAGAAACGCAAGAGGTCAAAATCACCCCGAAAGCAAGGAAACACCCTGAGATAATTGTAACCAAGAAGTCAAGGGAACAGTTCTGGGGCAAACTCTGGGATTTACAGGGAGATTTCATTTTGCTTCACTCTCTCACACCCGCTTGGATAGAGAAACCCATAAAAATTAATTTAGATGAAATAACCAAAATTGAATTGGAAAGGAAGTCAAACTTTGGACGAGGTTTTATCGAAGGCGCTTCAGGCGGATTTATCGCGGGCGCTTCACTCGGATTTCTGTTTGGCGCAGGGCTATTTGGCCCAAAGTATGCAGATACCTACGCGCTCGCTATACTTGGTGGAATATGCCTGGGAGGATTGGTGGGACCTGCGGGAGGAATTAGTGGTGCTACAGAAGGAATTAATAAGAAGATTGATTTTTCTAAGCTATCAAAATCTGACAAGATAAAAACGGTTGAAGCTATTCTGGGCAACTAACAGAGGCTTTCAACGAACGGAGGACTATGCCATGTACAGAAAATTCATATCGTTTGCCCTGATAGCTGTCTTTATATTTTCCATAACATCCTGCGGTATAAGAACAACAGAGGAATACCTGACGGAAGAGGAAGCTCCCACAATTGAAGCAGAAAAAGCGGTCTGGATTACTACCAAGGATAGCTCCGAGTATAAGGTCACAAACCCAAAGATACAGGATTCAAAAGTTGTGGGGCTTGTTAATGGAAAAGTTAAAGAGATAGAATTCTCGGAAATAGTATTTGTGAAAATCAAGAAAAATGATAAAACATTGGTATTAGGCACAGCGGCGGGAGGTGTAGCAATAGCAATGTTTATCGGAGCCAGCACACTTCCTGAAGCTTGTGGTCCTTTCGTTTACTCCTTTGATGGGAAGGAATTCGTGCTTGATTCTGAGCCTTATGGCGGTGCCATTCTTAAAGAGAGAACTGGTTACGCTAAGTTGAACTACCTTGTTCCAGTGGATAGGAAATATCAGCTCAGGATGACAAACGAACTGAACGAGACGCAATATACCGATGAACTCAAACTCTTAGTTATCGAACATCCCGTTGGCATTGATATAGTACCTGATGTAACAGGAGAAATCCACGCTATTACATCGCCTGTTGCGCCAGTTGCCGCTCATGAACTTCCTGAAAGAGATATTCTTCATCTCGTCAAAATGAAGGATGACCAACTTTGGGGTGATGAACCTTTTTACGAAAACCCATATGACGAAAGGGCGAATGCTCGCAAGGAACTAATACTGGAATTTCCAAAACCGAAAAATGCCAAAACAGCCAGGCTGGTTATGAACGTCTGCAATACATTATATAGCACCTACAAAGCAAGGGAGTTCCTGGACCATTTTGGCGATTTGTATCCTATAATGGGTTTCGTTCGTTCTTTCGCGAGAAAGGGATTTGTGCGATTTGATGTTGAAGTCTGGGAAGATGGAAGATGGAAAAACAAGGGTTGCATTCGCGGGGCCAGCCCTTATCTTCCCAGGGACCAGATAGCGATTCTCAATGTGAGCAAAATCAAGGGAGATAGTTTGAAATTGCGATTGAACCTTGTTGATGGTTTCTGGCGGATTAACAGCGCTATCGTTGACTATAGCGAGGATGTGTCCATCAGGGTGAGAGAGATTGAAGTTGCTGAAGCTGTTAATCAGAAGGGAGAAGACATCAGGGAAGCGATGAGAGCCGATGATGATAATTTTTATGTGACCGAAAAGGGCGATTATGCAAAGATTACCTTCAATGAACCGCCTCCTGTTCCCAACATGGCTCGTTCTTTCATTCTGAAGGCGAGAGGATATTACAAAATTCATACATCTGATTTAGAACCCATCCGAAAACATCAAACTTCCGAAGTCTCCGAAGACTTCGGAAGTTTGCGATAGGCTCTAAGCTGCGAGAATAAGAATGAGAAAGACATCAAAGCTCACCTGTTTAGCAATCTATGCCATTGCAATGGCATACGTTGAAGCGATGGTCGTATTTTATTACTTATTCCTCTACCGTTGGTTTTGCCTGTAATCGTGCCTATTGCCATCTGTATAATAATGCTCTGCTTTTCGGTATACATTGTATTTTGGAAATTGGGCTAACTTGACTTTATTAGATTTCATTGTAGTCCAGGATTCTATCTTGGTTTGACCGTGTTCTGCCAACTTAGAAAGTTGGGCTACAATGACTTTGGCAATATTGCTCTAATAAACGTATATAGCCTTTGAATAAGTCCCACGATATTCAGGATGGAAACTATAATTAGAGCCAACTGAAAACGTCCTAATGAGCAAAATAGCAACAACACAATGAATCGGTCAGCTCGGTCGAACAGCGAACGTTCGAGGTTGAACAATCTCTTATGCTGAACCCATCTGCCAAAGAGTGTGAGAATCAAGGAAGTGGTTATTGCAAGCAAGCCTAAATCCCAACGAACGATTTTCCCGGCAATCATTCCCCAAAAGATTACAACATCAGACAATTTATCAGATAAAACATGGAAAAGGGGCCGATAACGAGAAAATGCCTTTCCTACGGAAAGCAACGCTCTTGAAATGCCGCCATCCATGTAATCAAATACCGCGTTGAGGAAAAGGAATATTAAGGCTGAGAGGATGTTGTGGGAAAAGAAAAAATAGCCAGAACCAACTGCAGACGCAACAGAGCATAAATTCATCATCCATGGTTGAATCCCAAAACGAGCCAGACGTGGTGTAAGCCCTCGACAAATATAGTTTCCCAAATTACGGCAATAGTTACCCAACATTTTTCTCTCCGTAGGAGCGCAGATTTAGATGGATAAAAAAGGCTCATCTATTAGAAAGGGCGTAGCTGTCTTCTGTGGACTGAGTTGTGCGAGTGTACTCCTGGTTGTTCTCCTAACCAATATGCCTGAGACGTGGCAAGCCCTTAAAGAGATGAGAATTGAGTGTCTCTTGGGGGCTTTTATCTTATGGGCTTTGCTGGTTTCTATTGATGTGTTACGCCTACAAGTATTATGCAAAGCAGCAGGTACAACGATGCCCTTTTCGTATGGTGTAAAGGCAGTCCTGGCCTATGCTTTTTGTTCAGCGATTACGCCTTCCTCCGAAGGTGGAGAACTAATGCTTGTCTACATGCTCAGGATGAAAGGGATTGAAGTGGGCAAAGGAATAGCGCTTACTTTAGTTAGAACCTTTCTGCCTTTATTCATCATCTTTGCAATTAGCCCGGTGATTATCTATTTCCATCATGAATATATCCAGAACATTCCCTTGAAGATTACTCTTGTCAATTTCGGAATCTTGTCGGTCATAGCCCTGCTATGCATCGCTTATCTTCTCTTAAAAACCGAACATGCAAAGATGTTAGTCCAAAAAATCCTTCCTCTCTTTCAAAAGCTTCCATTGCTAAGAAGCGCCTCTTTCACCACAGCAAAATTTATTAAATGGGTGGACGATTTCAAGTCGATGATGCAGACGCTCTTCTACTATCACAAAAAAGCTCTCGGTTTCGCCATCATTTATACTGTCATACACTTATTCACATTATATTCATTGGTTCCATTGATATTATTGGGACTTGGCTTCAATATCTCCTTCACAAAGGCGCTTATGATGCAACTGATTCTTTCCTTTATGATTTATCTCTCTCCCACGCCTGGAGGGAGCGGCGTCGCTGAAGGCGGTTTCTCTATTCTTTTTGCGGCTTTTGTTCCACGCCACCTTTTGGGCGTTGCATTGGTTCTATGGAGATTCTTTGGAAGCTACCTAAGAATAATTACCGGCGCGCTGGTAGTGCTCAAAACATTTGGCATTGACTGGCTCAACCGTACATGAACTGTGATGAGATGTCCTTATCATCCTCTTCCAAGACGATGCATCAGATATTCCATATACTTGCACATATTCGGCCAGGAGATATCCGGCGGCGCGCTGTGGTCGATTTCGGGCAAGTAGCCGCCATCTTCTACTAACGGCATTACCCTATCCACTTCCTGGCGCATTGTTTCGCCTCCTGTTGCGACGGCGCGCTTGTCAATTCCGCCAAAGAGAGCAAGGTCATGTCCATATTCCTTTCGGATCGCGCATACATCCATCCCCGCCGCGACTTCAAACGGCCACAAGACATTGATACCTGCATTTAGCCAGATTGGGATAAGCTGGCTTACGTCTCCGTCGCTGTCAAGTCCAATAAATTCCACGTCCCGCCCGCGTAGCCAATCGCACACCCGCTTGTAGTGCGGTAATGCAAACCGTCGGTATAGTTCAGGCCCAATCAGTGGTCCCGCATTATAGGCCATATCTTCCCAAAAGGCGAATATATCGATGTCTGTGTCATCCAGTATTCGCTCAGTTATAGCGATGATAACGTCTGCGCGTTGCGTCATCATTTTCTCGACCAATTTTGGTTGGTCGTAGAAAGCTAAACAGAGATTCTCTACTCCCATCAGATTGCGCAACGGCCCAAAAAAACCACCCCATCGGTCAGCAAAACATATCAGCGGGTTGGTGCGTTGTTTCCAATTTGCGGCCAATGCCTTCCAATTACCCGGAGCGCGTTGTTCAAAATTCAAGCCAAGGCGTTCGCGGGAGATTTGGTCAAAGTCTGCCTCAGTTTCTACGGGAAATTTAATGAACTGCGGCATACTCGAGTTGCCGCCATATTCCTTAAATTCGCGCATGATAATGCCTTCGTGGTTAATATAGACACGCTTTGTATCGTCTTCTTCAACAAGTTTATATTCAAATCGCGGCGTGGGACCATAGTACACACCGACGCCCATTAGAATATCCGAACCGAAAATTTCATGTAGCGGTCGGCCATCCCAACCTTCCCGTCGCCAGCGTTCGCCTGTTTCCGACCATCCTCCAACGGCTTTTACAAATGGGACAACGGGCGACTCAAACCGCATAGTACAGATAAAACGGTCATGAGATGTCATCATGTTCCATCCTTTTTCTAACTTTGTTTTGGATATTATAGCATACACGATATTTGGAGTGCAATAGCTGAGTTATTGCAGCAGAAATTCCCCATGCGAAAAGGTAGCGGGGTTGATATCCAAAATTCTCTCATTGGGAATTTGTGTCATTGCAGGTTAGAAAAATCTTGCTATTCCAATTCATCTACGGTATAATTTAATCCTGTGTTATGCACCTAATTCAATGCAAAATTTGAGACAAATATTGGGGCATCATTCAAAGTTTAAAAAATTTGGTTCTTCAGGATTAAGTGTGGAAATGTCATCGCCAAAAGATTGCTTCGCTTTGCTCGCAATGACAAAAAGGTGGACTGTCATTGCGAGGAGTGCAACGACGAAGCAATCTCATTACTCAAGTCGGAAGAACCAAAAGTTTTCGCTTCGGCTTCGCTCTAAAGTTTCACGTATCATGTATCACGTTTCACGTTTTACGAAAGATGCTGTGTGAAATAATGTCAAGAACACGCGATTAGGAGAAATGTATGACAAATCGTCTGAATTGGCATCAGTATTTTATGAAAATTGCCAGCTTAGTTTCAGAACGCTCTACTTGTTGCAGAGCAAAGGTAGGCGCTGTAATTGTGAAGGATAAAAATATTCTATCAACTGGATATAATGGCTCGCCGTCAGGGTTGCCGCACTGCACTGATGTCGGATGTTTGGTATACAAGTCAATAACTCCTGATGGAAGCGTAGAGGAAAATTGTTTTCGGACGATTCACGCCGAAATCAACGCCATTGCGCAAGCAGCAAAGCATGGTTCAAGTATTAACAATGCGGACATTTACATTACCCACACTCCATGCATTCATTGTCTTAAAGTGCTGATAAATACGGGAATCAAAAATATATATTATCAGCATGAATACAAAATTGAAAGTATTGCGGATATGATTGAGCAAGCGGGAATAAATTTGTTTCAAGTGGAGGTGTAAAAAGGTTCTCTCGGGATTGTTCCTGATTCTTGGGATAGCTTTAATAGATAAGGTCCTATGAGACAAGGTCGATTTTGGGAAGCTCGGAGACTTTGAATAGTTCCTCTTCTTATTGGCTGTCAAAATTGAATTTGCTGAAAATACACTCTCTGAAACACTGGTTCACCTTTGATAAAAGTTTTGTCTTGCCGCATCCGCTCAAAATCCGTCACGGTAGCGTTTGCTTTCTCTAAGCCGAAGCTGGCAAGAAATTTCTGACTATCAGAGTTTGGGGATTTGCTTTCAAGAATTTTGGTAATGTTAACTAATTCGAGGTGAATGTTATCAACAAACAGAGTAGAGAATGGTGCCCGCTGCAATTTCTCCTCTACAAAATAACCCATAGCCAAAGGTCCCCATACTTCTGATGAACCTCGAGGATTGATGGCTTTATTAAAAGCAAACACTCGTTTTTCCGCTTCTATATCTGCTGGCACCTCATTATACTTCACTTTGACGTTTAGCATTGCTTGAACAAAGGTAGAAAATTGCGACTCTGCCCCCGGGGAGATTTCATACCAATAGTCTCCTCTCTTTATTAAAATAAACGAATGCCAGGTAAAACCCGCTTGAACTTTCAAGAGCATCTGTTTGGGGAAGGTGTTTGGCAGTTCGTATAGATACACATATTTGCGAAGCGAATTTGTGACCTCAGATAAAGGTTGAGCAGACGTTAGCCCACTGGTGGCGGAAGGAGCGTATTGATAAAATAAAAGACGCTCATAGTCAGGTGCTATACGAATATCGATACGCCTATTAGGAGCGAGTTCCTCACGTGGGCGCAGTTTCCCATATCGATAGTTATCAACCTTCGGACGAAACTCTCCGTATCCAACGGCTGTGATATTGTAAAGATTAGGATCCAAGCCGCATTCGTCTTTTAGGAATTTTACGACTTCCGTTGCACGACGGGTTGATAATTCCCAATTGCTTGGTATTTTATGACTCCGTGCGTAGTCATCACTAAGGTTCTCGGCATCTGTATGACCTTCAACAACAATTTTTAATCCCTTTCGTTTTTCTTCTTCCAACTTATCCAGTTGCTTCTTCAAAGATACCCCAAGCTCCTTGAGTTTTGCACGCGCTTCATGATTTCGTAGAAAATCATCATAACCACCTGATATGAAAAGAATATCAGAGCACAATGAAATCTCGGAGCCCACAGGAGTTTTAGTATCGACAATGATGATGCTGGCTTGGCTGAGGCTCTTCATGAGTTCAGCAACAATTTTGATTGCTTCTGTTTGCGCTCCAGTTATAATCACTGGGATATCACCGGGGGGATTTTCTGGAGGTTTAGGCTCCTGCACTTTATGGAGATTAAATACGAAAAGGACAGTTATAATTACTAAGACACCGGTGAACAGGTCGCTATATGCTAACCAAATGTTAATGTGCTCACGGTCAGGAGATTCGGTCATAACACTTCCTCTTTCTCTTTCTTTCTAAAAACCCGACGAAGAAGTTGATTGAATTTATTTGGTCGCCGTTTGCTTGTTGTAAGAGCAGTTGCAATCTGATCGAGCTTTTCGGTTACGACTTTGAGCTGCGCTATAACTGAATCCATAGCACTTGTAACCGATTGGTTAATTCTTTGAAGTAGCGTTTCAACTTTCTGGTCAACCATTTCTATCTTTTGAGCCAGAGGTGTTACGTCCACAGTAACTCCATCTACATGAACTATCGGTGTAACATTTTGGTGCCAATCACCAAGCAATGTGTGTATTCCTTCGACTTCGCTAATGAGATGGAGCAATCCATCAGAGGATAAAGGTTCTTTTGACGGTTGCAACTGATGGATTGTCTCATCAAGTTGTGTGATAGCGTTGATTAGAGTTTCAACTTGAGTGCTAATATCGGCTTTCGACATCTCTTTGAACCATTCCATTATGGTACCCAAAACTAAGTGAAGTTGTTCAAGTGTCTTCATCAAGGACCCATCAACTGCAAGAAATGCAACCAAGGGATTTAATTTCTCACCGACATTGCTAAACTTCGTGGACAATTCTTCACTGGTTTGGATGACGTGTTCTTCCCAGCCGGCTACGACAGCTTCAAGTTTGCTTGCCAGTTCACTATTACGTTTATCGAGCATTGTGAACCACTCATCAGGAATGGTGCGCGCTGCATCAAGAATTTCTTCTAACCCGTTGTGAAAGATATTCAGTTGTTCTTGGGTTTGATTGAGATAGTTTCCGGTCAATTGCTCTATGCTGGTCACTATTTGCGCAAGATCTTTCGTTCGCTCAAGCGATTCTCGCACTGCTTGAAGCGAGACTACAACGTCTTGGGTCGCTGCTGTGAGGTTTTCTGAAGATTTGCCCAAGCGTTCTGCAGCTTGCTCGCTTGCTTTAATTGTTTGTTCGAGTTCTTTTCTCCAGCTTTCCGAAATCTCGACGAAGCGGGTCTTAAGCTCTTCCAAAGAGGAAGCCACGTTCGTCTTAAGCTCTTCAGCGGTTTTCTCTGTTCGCAACTGAGAATTTTCGACTGTTCCTGCTAAATTAGAAATTACCTCATTTGTAGTGTCGCGGAAATCCTGAAGGAGTTCTCGTGAAGTTGTAACTACGCTCGTCTTAAGCTCTTCAGCAGTTTTCTCTGTTCGTGACTGAGCTTCTTTGACTGTTATTGCCAGATTAGAAATTACCTCCTTCGTAGTATCTCGGAAATCTTGAAGAATCCCTCGTGAGGCTGTAAGATTCTCTTTCTCTTGTTCTCTAAGCTGCCCAATGGCTGTGCCAATCGCTTCTACATTGGTATGCAATTCTTCAGCAATCTGTTCAATGGTGCTCTCCGGCGTTCGTGGCGGATACTTGGTACTCAACTCAATGAGCCTTCGATTAAATTCTTGGACAACGTGAGCAGTTTGGCGTGTGAGAGGAGTGAACAAAAACACACTACACGACAATGCCCAAACAAGGCCAAAGAAGCTTGCGCTGAAAGCAATTCCCATGTTTTGCAGGACTGTTGAAGAATCTTTCGCAATGTCAAGACCATGCTGGGCCCAGATTCGGTAAAGGGAGAAAAGGGTACCCATTAGACCGAGGACAATAAAGCCGTTGATTAGGGGCCGAAGAGCCTCACTATCCCGGTTTAAATTATCCGCTATTAATTTCTCTATGCGTGGTAAATCCGGCTCTCTACCGTGCTCAGCATAATTTTTAATTTGCGCCTCGGCATCCTCTAAAAATTTAGACTTAGACGCAGTCCTTTTATCCGTTAAGGCATTGAGCTCATGCCGAACTTGCCGCCGACATGGGATTAATCGATACAGCAGATATGCAAGTAGCCCAAAATGTCCCAATAAAACCCACCACGCATTGGTGCAGTAGGCAAGGAATAATTTCAAAACAATTTCCATAGCTTCCTCCGTTCATCAAAGTTAGTCGAGACCAATCTGTAGTTCCAACGTGAGAGTTTCTTGAGGAGGTTCTTTCATTCGTCGGTCGCGGGCAAGCCCAGAAATCTTTTCTATCAAGGTGGTGAGCTTGAAGACCTTGTGAGGGTATTCCCAGGTTGTTTCGCTATGCCATTCACGCCACCATCCCTCAATCGGTTTTTGTAGCGTGCTACTGATGCAAATTTGTAAGACTTCGTCCCGTAGTATAGGTTTTTGGGAGAAAAAGCAGCGCACACTCTCTACAATAGTGGGTTTTGCATTAACCTTGAGCATGAGAGCACCTGGTGATTTAGTAGTGTCAACTCCTTTGGCTATATGAACATCACCCCAGATAGCCTTTTTAGTTCTAGTAAGCAGCCACTTTTCCTCAAAAGGTTGGACAATTGCGCACGCTGGACATTGCCAGTCTAAATGTATAAGCAATTGCTTGGACGGGCCGCCATCATTTGGATCCGCCACTATCCTCTTTGAACCACTTTTTTGGTCGTCAACACGGACACCTAAAGATTGCTGCGGTTTTATTGTTTCGATTGTGTAGCCTCGTAGATAAAGTGGCGATAGCTCAACTACCTCAGGCCTGCGCAATTCGTTCGTTATCTCGTTAACAAGCCTCAACACCAAATCTCTTCCTTGCTCAACATTTTTGTCAAACACAAACAAAAGGAGTGGTCGTTCACCTTCAAAGTAAACAGTTTTACGAGCTGGTTGTTCCACCTTCCAAATAGGGTTTTTCTCTCGCACGCAATCGAGCATTCGACGATAATGTTGTGGGTCAATTGGTTGCTCAAGGTCATACCTTCCTGCAAACGGCATGGGAAGCAACATAATCCAAATCCCCCAATCCTTTTGAACAAGTGGGGCCAACGCTTCTTGAAGGTTGAGGTAAAGATTATCGCTCTCCATACCATCCGTCACTATAATGACTGATGAATAATCTGATGTCGCTTGCTTGATAGCCGCCGCGAGCGCGGTGGTTTGACCTCTGTAGTTCATAGCACTGCTGAAAATACCAATATTGCTGTGCGACAAAAATTGCACTCTGTCACTCATTGTAGCAAGGCGGGGATTTATAGCATTGCTGCGAAGAACCCTGTATAGTATCTCAATTTGCCGGGGCGCTTCATTTACGAATCCTTGAAGGCTGCCCGAGACATCCCCAACAATTAAGACACCCACCGATTGAGCAAGCAGAGGTTGTAATGCGCTAAGCGAGATGGCAAAGATAATCAGCATGGCACTTAGTTGCCAATGGGCTTTTATTCGAGTTCCCATAACTCCTCACCTTTATACAACACACGGAATAAAGCTACAGTTGATTGTTCTAATGGTTCTGAATTCTCTTCAAGAATCAACGAAACCTTAGGGCCATGAATGTCAATCTGCTTTAAGCGGAGAGATTGCCCATGACGATAAACTGCAAGGGTCTTCCTCATACCACCCTCAAAAGACAGTGTTATTTGATAAGTCCCATTCGCTGTCGCAGTAGTCAAAAGCGAGCTACCACAGCGCATGCAATAAAGCATCGGTATTTCATTTGAAAGCTGACAGCGGGAACAACGAATTATGTTACTTGTACCTTGCATAGAATCACCCCTGATGGACTTTTCCCTTTTTGATAAGGCGCCATTCACCGTTTTGCTCTTGCTCGACAGTGGCTGGCTCAATAGTTAGTTCGATGCGCTCATATACTCCTTTGGGTAGGTCAAACCACTCAACCCACGGGCGGCCAAGACGCACTCCAGGCAACACAAAAGCTTTGCCAACAACAGTCGGCCTGGGACCACGATTCACCAGAATGAAAAGTTGGTCGGACGGACAATCGAATTCGATTGAATAATAAGTAGTACTAATCTGTTGTATAAGGGTTCGAATAGTGTTTATTCCCTTGAAACTAGCTTGTTTTATTTGCTCTTGGTACCTATTAATGAATTCATCAAGAGGGTCTGAAATGTCTGTTCGTTCCACAGGAGGTGCTGGAGGAATTTCGCCTGCCTCACCTGATTCTTGTTTGTCGGTGGTAATACGTTGTTTGAGAGAGATATCAGTTATCGTAGTTAATTGCGAAGAAACATTAACCAATTTGTCCAGGTTGTTTTGAAGTAATTGTTGTACATTCATAGAACTTTGCTGGAATTCCACGAACTGTGATCGATTGTTGGCGATTACGCTCTTTATATCTCTTAGATGCTGACTAATTTCATGCAACCCGGCCTGTATTTGATTGGTATATTCTGGTTGCAATACCTCTTGACTTTTCGATAGAGCAATTTGTGTTTCACCAATTTTTTTAATCTGTTGCTCAAGGTTATCCACTCGTCTCCTCACAAACATAAAGTGCAGGAAAAGGAGTGTTAATGCCAGAACAACGAAAAAAATTGTAATAATATAATATATCATAGCAAGCCCCTTAATAGACTTATGGGTCTGTCGGGCGTCTGAGTAATAATTGCTTATGCCATTCCTCAAGATAGAGGGCAAAGATATTCTTATTTATGTAAGTCCTTCCCCTTCTTCTTGCTAGCAGGTTATAATCTATCAATTTGATTTGCTCAAGTTGCCCATCAATTTGCTCTGATTCGAAGTTGAAGTCGGTCCGTCTTTGATAATTAAGCGCTCTCACAACGGTATTCTGGGAAAGCTCATATGGTATGCTTTTGTACCACTCGATGACCTGCACCATTGGCGTAAAAACAGCGAGGTCACTACCAAGAAAGCTCTTCATTTCGAATTCAGGTTCAGGGAGAATGTGACCAACCTTTTCCCCAACATAAAGTGACATAGCCCCGAGGGCAACTACAGTTTTAGGGTCTCTATCGACGCCTATCGGATAAATTACAGTCAGAGAAGGAACGTTTTTCAAGATTCCCTTATCCTTATAGAACTTAAGCCTTTTTTCGACCATATCTTTAACACCTTTAGCAACTAACTCACCAACATCTTCCTCTTCGCTTTCACTCAAAATCTCAATGAACCGCCATCCATTGCCAAGCAGGTAAAGTCCAAGGTTCCCATCTAACTTTTCATTCTCTGTTCTTGAATGCTCCCGCGCCGCTATCATCCGAGCTATATACTCAACAAGTCCGTCAACGAATTTCTGCAAACCACCTTTTGACTCGTCCATATTTCTTCGCTGGCTTCGGAAGGCTCCTAAATCATCGAATATCGCTACTGAGCCGTGAGCCCGTGCTTCACGCTCAAACTTAGTGAGCTCCCATTCAGACAAATTCCCTTTAATTATCGCATTCCAGACATCATCACCTGCATACTGGATGCTATCTAAATAAATGGCGCGCTCTTGAGGTTGCTGCTCAGTTTTTTCGAACCGAAAGAATCCAACGTCAGTTGTTCCACCGCCCACATCAACGTAGATAGTTTCGATTGTCCCCGACATCTGCCCCGATCCAGTTTCACCAGCATGAGATTCGTCATACATTTTTTGAAGCACAACATTTATGCCAGTTTGATTGTGGATTTCCTGCTGAACTCGCCTAAGCGCGCTGGCAAATTTATCTCTTTAATCTGAGCTAAAGGCTAATGGGTAGGTTGACACCAGGTCTACCCTGTCTATTCTCTGGGCGCGAATATCACTTACGACCTCAACTAAAGCCATCCGCAAGGCAAGCCTCAGATAGAGATACTGCAAATCATATGCAAATGGACGCAGAGATGATGTAAGAACTCGTTCCCATTTGAATTCTCCTTGAATGTATTTCTCCTCACCTTCACGGTATCGAGTAAATGGCGGTATGGTGTAGTGGACAATCGGCTGAAGGTTCCTGATTTCTTCTGTAATCACTTTGGTTTCTTTATAAAAGCTAAGTTCAGAAGGTAATTGATAAGGGCTTGAATGACCTTCTTGAACCTCTGGAAACCATGGGACGGTAATAAAGTCTTCCACATAAAGACCCTGAATGATACGCTTGGTGTGTTCACGGAAACAAACAATCTCACTCCGATCTTCTGTAGAGAATTTCACAGCAAAACAGGAGTTGGAAGTGCCAAAATCCAAAGCCAGAATGGGGATTAAATTTTCATCTTGTCCTCCGGCTGGTGGTGGGATCCGTTCATCGTCCTTAAATTCGACCCGATAGCAACTCCAATAGTCATTATTTGAACGATCGGCGACCTTGATTTCTATAAGCTCTGGAACGAAATCAATTTCACCACGTGCAGTTGTCTCGAATTCTGCCTTCTTCCCATTTTCTCCAATTACTCGAAGCAACTTCAACGTTATCTCGGGATCTCCAGTATCAAAATAAACAAAATAGTTGTGCCAACCTTCACGGCGAAAATTAGGCCAAATATATAATGCTGTGCCCTTGCTATATCTTCCAGGTAGTGAGCCGCGTTCGGTCTGACTGACTAAAGCTTGACGCCGTAAGGTTACAGGATTATCAACACCGCGCAGATTCGCCTTAAAAGTAAAATTCGATTGCTCCCATCCGGCGGAAGTTTCAGCGTCGGGCTTAAGATAACGATAAAATTCCGGTTTGATGCCAGTATTGGGGAGGATTATTTTATCTTCGTGTTGAAAAATGACTACTCTGGGATAACAAAGGTCATACGGATTTACGGGCTTGCCAGTAACAGTAAGCTGAAGTGAACCAACGCGCTGTGATTTGCTAAACAGGCCAGACAGACGCCGCATCTGCAAATCCCATATAATGAATGTGCCCTCTTTCTCATCATAAAACACGTCCGGAAGTTCCACATTTTCGATTACCTTAGTACCACAGACTGGACAGTAGATTGAGTGGTGTCGGCCACTGAGGTCGAGCTTTGCAAGAAGTTCCTTTAAATCAAAATTACAAGTTTTGCATATCGTGTTCATTTCACACCTCCCGCCTTAGAAATTATCGACATACCATTTATATGATGGCCCAATCTCAATAAGAGAAGGGCTTGATGTTTGCGGAACAATTTCTTCTTCGTATTCCTTAAGCCACTGCTCACTTACCTCGCGAAACAGGACTGGGACATCGCCCTTTTCTAAAACACCTGCAAAGCGCTGAAGGGTCGCTGCTTTATCGCGGAAGTTAGGCCACTCGATTTGTACCCTCGTACTCGGTTCAAACCGTAGTCCAGTGAAGCGAAGAATCTGCCTTTCAGCCATCATCACCAAGTAGTCGTCAGTCACTGTTGCACGTTTGTCGAATATGCACCAAAGTATGTAACCGAGTAGGGTGAGTTCCTCAACTTGTGTGCCACCATAAGATTCGACATAATAGACAGGTTCCTCTTGCTGTGCATCAACAAAGTAGCGATTATCTCCACTCTCAATAAGGCAAGGAGGAACGTTTCCATCAGGAAGCGAAGGCGGGTCGAGAACTCCTTTCCCTCGCATGCGCTCAATGAAACGTTCGCCGAAACACCCAGTGGTGTGCCCCTTGAATCCCTCAATTGCTATGAATCCATCATACTGGACGGGGATGCGAATAACATCAGGATAAGAGAAAGGAGATTCACGAGCAATATGATATGACGCCCGCGCGCTTCTTTGAAGAAGTGGATTCACAATATTCTGAATATGATGCCGGAGTTGTTCATAGTTGATATGAATCCGCACTTCCTCTGGCACCTCTTGCGGCTCTATATTTCCTGCTCCCAATGAGAGAATATCCTGGTCGCCAATAGGACTCGGCATCAGTATCTCGCCAGCAGGGTGCCCACTAACAGTTAGTCGCAATGCGTTATCAATTGGCGTTACATCTCCTGAAAGGGCAATAAGTGATTTGCGTCGATAATCCTCCTCGTAAACAGGAAAATAAAAGGACTTATAATTCTCTCGATCGGCGGCAACACTTGTGCGCAACGTAATCGGCCCGACCTGCTTCCATCCGATTCGCAGGTTCTCAAGATTCACCTCAGTTATATGAGAATCAGCAAAGAAGAGACGGTCGAGCAGTTCCATCCACAGTATTTGCCCAGGCTGCCACAATCCTTGCGAACTGAGCTTTTCCTTGAATCCTCTTAAAAGTTCCCGCGCTCGAATACCAACATCAGTATCTCGTGTTGCAGTGTTTTCTCCTTCCAATGCATTAATATCACCAACAACTACATCAGCCGCACTGAAAAGCAAGATGTCCGGGTCAGTACCACCAAGAACTCGTCCCTGCTGGTTCAGGAGAACACCCAGGTAGCGGAGGTGGTCTGGTACCGCCATGTTGAAAACTCGCAGGTCATACAGCTTCAGGCGGGCGTGACCATAAATGAGTCCCTCAACGAGCGCCCTAAATTGTAATAGGCTACTAATCTTGCCTTCCAATAGAAGGTGTTTAAATTCATATCGACGAGCTTGCGGGTCGGGAGTGCGCGCAATAATATCGCCCCCACCTATAACATTGGGTAATGCTTTTAGCTGCTCGTAAGTGAGCCTTTTTACGGGGGAGCCTTCACCTCCCCCCGGCTGAACAACCATACCTGGGAGAAAAACGACTGCCATAAAAACCCCCTTATGAAATTAAAGGCTACGCAGTATTGTGCGCAATTGCTCTATAAACCTGTTAGCCACACCGGTTAATGCTTCGGAATGACCTGGGAACGCAACTGGTACTTCCTTTAGATCCCTTTTAACCATAGCTCGTGCGTCAGCCAGTTTTGCATCAGATTGCTCCAACAAATGATTCCAGTTAAAGTCAAATATAACGCTGGTGCCTTCCATTGTGCTCGTAAGCTTTTTCAACTCTTCAATGCGATTCTCAGCATTTCTTCGTTCGCTATCAAAAACTTTGCAAATAGCTCTCCAATCTTGGCTGACATGTTTACGACGACCCCACTTAGCAGCGATTCTCTCCAATGTATCAATAAATGGGCGCCAAGCAAGTTTTTCACGCATGAACAAAGTAAACGAACTCAGGGCTTCATCAGGCTGCTGTTCTTGGAACTCATTGAGAATAGCAGCAAGTAGTTTCTCACGTATGACAGCCCTTTCCATTGTATCGTTTCCCATTTGAATGTCGCTTGGTCTAAATCCTCCGCTCAACTCAAGGTAATGAGGGCCGGTCGCCCCGGTCGCTGTCTGAACGTATTGGTCGAACCGCAATAAATAAACAGCCCCCAACAAATGTAATGGATGATGCGAGTTAGAACCGGCTTCGCTTAACCTCATTTCAGGAGGCGCGCCGATGAGGACATAGTGGCGAAAAAGCTCACGCCTTGCTCTATATGGATTATCTGGGTGGTGTTCAAGTAGGTAGTTGAGCCAAGCTTTTGCGTTCCCTGCTATTTTCACGTCACTCGGCTCGTCAGGAGCGCCCTCCCCAATTGTTATCCATCGAAGATAAAGAAGTCCGTAAATAGGCTTACCTGGGATTCTATTGTGAATCCAATCAACTAATTGAGGGGTTACACCTGCGCCTGTGCCGCCAATAATAGAGCCCACAACAAGAATCTGGTCAAAGGGTGCAAGATTGTCTGCTAAGTTCTGGATCTCTGCCTCTTGGGTTGTTATAGTGCTGAATCTTCGAGCAGCTACTGCGGCGCCAACTGTGGGCTCACAATTCATTCCCTTAATTATGAAAACGTTTAGCTGGTTTCTATTGAAAAGCGTTTGCGCCACCGGCAGAACATCATCACCTTGACCAAAGCCCATGTACTCGGAGAGGGTAATAACTCGATTTACCATTGCCTCCTCACGCACAGGTGAAATGAAGTGACTTCTCGGGACACCTTCTCTCACCAACTCATCATTGATTTGGCCGTCAGGAGTATTAGGTTCTGGTTCCATATCAATGACGAAAACATTGCTACCGGGTAATCGAACGTTACTTGGGCGCAGGGTATTAACGAGTTTCAAGTAAAGCAAAGCGACGCGTTTCCCTGTCCCACCAACAGCAATAACGGCGTACATAATTGACACCTCCTTAACCAAAATCTCATTGAGTTTTAAGAGCTTTCGATCTGTTACCCTGTCGGACGTAGTTTACAATCGCCCAAACTAAGAAAATGAGGAAAACAATAATCCAGTTTATGAGAAATACCTTCAAGAAGGTATCTAACCGCCAACCACTCTCTTCTCCACAATAGCGGGTTAATTGTTCATTCTCATACCAGGCAGCTATGCTCGCTATCAGCAGGGACGATATTAGTGGCGAAAGAACCCACTTCCAACTCGACGGAATGCGGCGGGGCACAAGCAACATCATAAGAAAGTAAAGAAACAACGCCAAAAGGCTTGCTCCAAGCCAACTAAGGCTATTAAAGTCTCGAACTCGCTTTCGTGCTAGCATGCTTGCTTGTTGGTTTATCTGAGGTTTCTGAGTTGATTCGTCTTCGACTTGGGCAATAGCAGAATCACTCATGATGAAAAAATGCAAGGCACTACTTAGAAATTGTGTTACTCCTAAAGGCATCACACATTGGCCTGATTGAATTGGATCAAAACCTTGGTCTGCGTGTACTTCCATCCAAGCGAATGGCTGTTTCAATCGGTGATTAGCTGTTAGAAAGGGGGCGCAAATTAAGATAATGAACAATATTGCAAAGATACTTTGCTGTTTAGCATTTGTAAACATCTTAATCACTTCCTGAATCTGATTTTGGCGATCATTATCGGGATGGTTCAAAAATAGGTTGACACGTTAATCTGGTTCAAATCATACTCTTTTGCAATGGTACAATATGGTTCACCATTTATGAATTTTAAAACGTTATCCGCGAGAGAGGTAATAGATACAACATTATCATCTTCATACAATATTGTGAAGTTTATTAACAACATAATACAATTTTTTTAAGAAAAAGTCAAGACCAAAATCATAAGAAAGACAATTTAACATTTGTTTAAGACAACCATAAGGGATTAGTGTGCCCAGGCGAAAAAATAGGAAAATTGACGCTTTTCTCGAATTACGGATATTGCACATTTTATGGAGACTGAGAATTCTTGGCAATATAAGAGATGCAATTCACCGCTTTCCGGGTTCTATACTTCAGCACCACCGTAGTTCTGGCAGTTTCAGACTTGCGCGCTATCAAACTGGGACACAGGCATGTTGTTTACACTTTAAGGAAACATTGGGTGTGAAGCGTGAGGCGTAATATGTAATGCGTATAGTCAACTAATTTTTGAGAAAATTTGAAACATCACTATATTAACTGCCAAAACCGTGCACTACTGTCGTGCCGTAAGAACATAGTTTCCATCAGCCCTGGTATCGAACACGATAACCGATTTTTCCGGAGTATTCACATTGACGACGCCGTCGGCGGATTTCACCGTAACTTCCGTGCGGCTGCGGACTTTACATACGCCGCCCAGCTTTGAGCGGATGGTAGCTGAAGTCAGTTTGCCGTCCTTCCAGGCGATATCGACTTCAAACCCACCGCGCGCACGCAAACCTTTAACATAACCGTCAGCCCAGGCTTTTGGAAGCGCTGGCAGTAGTTTAATTTCTCCCGCATGGCTTTGTAAAAGCATCTCAGCCACTGCCGCGCTGCCGCCGAGGTTGCCGTCGAGCTGGATGACACGCCCGCACAGAGCAAGTAAACTACTTGTTGTGAAATCGGCTATCAAATGCCGTAGTTGCTCTTCTGCCATGTCGCCTTCGCACAGACGTACCCAAAGAGCGACAGCCCATGAACGGCTGCCGCCCCAGCCAGTGTAACCCTTCATACGTCGCTCCAATGAAACGCGGGCCGCGTTAGCCAACTTCGGTGTATCTTCCAACGTGATTTGGTCGCCTGGGAAAAGCGCGAATAGGTGCGAGAAATGACGATGATTCGGTTCGACTTCATCGTAGTCTTCGAGCCATTCCTGCAACTGGCCGTGCTTGCCTATCTGAAGGGGTGGAATATTATCCAGAACCTCCTGCCAATCCTTACGTTGTTCGGCATCAACGTCTAAAATCTTACTGGCTGCAAGCAGATGGGTGAAAACATCGTAAATTATCTCAAAGTCCATTGTTGCGCCAATACACAGCGATACGGGCCCTATGCCTCCCTGGAATTGATTCTCAGGCGACTGAGAAGGAACAGTGACAAGCCGGCCCCGATGAGAGCTATCGGTGCGTGGGTCAGCAACAAGGTAGTCCTGATAAAACAGAGCGACCTCTTTGAACAGTGGGTACGCACGCGTCCGTAGAAACTCCTTGTCGCCGGTAAACTCGTAGTGCCACCAGTAATGTTGCGCCAGCCATCCCGCGGCGCCAGTCCACTCGTCCCATCCCGGTTCAGTCTTCAGGCACTTTCCCGCTGGGTCGCCGGTAATGGGGATGAATACACCACGACAACCGTAGAGGTTCATAGCAGCCGTACGTGCAGCCGGTAGCAAGCGCTCTATATACTCAAAAAGTGGTTCCGCGCACTCTGACAAGTTACAGACCTCGGCGGGCCAGTAACACATTTGGATATTACAATCATGGTGATAATCGCTGCTCCACGGCGGTAGTAATTCTTCGTTCCATATTCCCTGAAGGTTAGCGGGCAAACCGTCCGGGCGGGAACAACTAATCAAAATATAGCGACCATAGTGAAAGTATAAGGTTACAAGGCCGAGGTCAGGTTGGCCCGCTTTGAACTGTTCAAGCCGCTGGTCGGTGGGGATGCTGGTTTTAGCATCGGCTTGTAAAGAAAATTGTACGCGGTTGAAGAATCGCTGATGTTCATCGACGTGTGATTTGACCATCGCCAAGAAATCGGGCTTCTGACACACTTTATCAAGCTGGGATACACACGACACCTTAGGATTATCGGTCTCATGAACTGTAGCAATGCTGAGAAGGACAAGTACCTCGTCGGCATCTTCAATAGCAATATTGGCGGCGTTTTTGTTCTGGATGCGCTGAGTGCTGCCTCCTTCAGTCAAAATTGCCGCAGCCGTTGCGAACTGAATACCTTCTTCGAACTCTCCAACAAAACCGATGCGATTTCCTTCAGCCCAAGGAGTAATCGTGCATCCGGGGTCGGATATACGCGCGAGATTAACCGAACAAGTAATTTTTGAGCGGCTGTCGGACGAAAGGCGAACGACGAGGACACCATCGCTGTTTGAGGCGAACATCTCTCGTGTGTAAGTTACACCCTCGTGGCGATAGCTCACACGCACGATACCGGCGGAGATATCCAACTTGCGACAATAGTCAGTGGCTTGTGTATGGTCAGGAAAATTGATGTTAAGGTCACCGACCGGCTGATAGGGGTCTGGAGAAGCAATGCCCTGGGTTCCTAACAGTTGATTTGCAGCTTCGCTGCCCTTGATAATTTTTCCATCAAAGAACAACTTGCGGATGGCAGGAAGGTTGTGGGCAACATTTGGATTCTCACGACCACGAAGCTTCTTTTCTCGCCAGAGCCGACCATGATTGAGGGTAATGCGGTCACTCTCTACACCGCCCAGCGTCATTGCGCCGATGCGTCCATTACCGATAGGAAGACCATCCCGCCAACTTGTTGCCGGCTGCTGATACCATAGCGTCATATCATTTTTTGATGTTTTCGTATCCATTTTGGTCATCAGTATCATCTCCGTTTTCAAAATTCATTTTTCTTTTGGGTCAAAGTAAAATCTGTGCTATAATCAGTAACCAAATTTTTCTTTCAGAAAGAAAAGTTTGATCAAAAGAAATAAGAGGAAAAAAGTAATAAAATTGAGAGCTTGACTAAGGAGATTTAAAACATGCTTATCTTATTACCTTTTCTGCCCGCAGTATTATTCAACTCAACCTTAGATGATGCTGCATTTCAACTATGGGCAGAAGACCCATTAGTAAAAATTTTCAAAGACACTCCCTTTAGAGAGATTAAATGTATAGAAATTAGTTGCGCGGGGAATGAATATCAAGCAGGACAATTTGCTATCACAACGCAGAAAAAGTTAGAAAACGTAACCGTACAATTGAGTTCCCTCACCCACGAATCAGGTTACATTCTGCCGCAAAAACACGTAAGTTGGAATTTTGTGGGATACGTTCCGTTGACGAAAAATACTTATCACACGCCCGATAGCGAGCTGCTGCGAAAGGCGCCTGCGGATTTTCCAGACCCACTCATTGATGAACGAAGCATTACTATAGATGCGGAAAAAACTCAGCCTGTATGGTTGACAATTTTTGTACCTAAGGATGCACCCGCTGGAAAATACAGAGGAAAAGCAACAGTGTCTACATCTTGTGGAAAAAAAACGCTGGATATTTCACTGAACGTCCATCCTTTTGCGCTTCCAGACGAATGGCATCTTTTGGTCACGTTATGGTTTGACCCAAATATCATCGCCAAATTTCACCATGTAGAGATGTGGTCGGAAGAATATTGGGAAATCCTGGCACAATACGCGAAAAACATGGCGGAACATCGCCAGAATGTTGTGGAAACTCCTTTTCCTTCGCCGATTGAGCGAAAAAAAGATGGTACGCTGGAAATTGATTATGCCAGCCTGGATAAATGGGTAGAATTTTTTGAGCAAGCGAATGCCTGCGATAGGATAGAATTTCCAGCAGTAGCACACACTGTCCAGGAGTCGGGGCATAACTGGTGGACTTCCAGGGAATTGGTTTTGAACAACATCTCCGTCAAGGAACAAGAGACAGGTGAAACAGTAAGCCTGCCGCCCGAAGAAGGTTTGGCAGCAATGTTGACAAACCTTGACAAACATCTTATGGAACGCGGCTGGCATAAAAAGGCGATGGTTCATATTTCCGACGAACCAACCATTTATAAGCTCGAATCCTACTGCAAAGCCGCAGATTTTGTCCACCAGCATGCGCCACATTTAAAAATAATTGAGGCTATTGAAACAACCGGTTTCGGCAACTATTTGGATGTTTGGGTGCCAAAATTAAGCCATTTGATGAATTGGTATGATGAATACGAAGCACAGCGTAAAACCGGGACGGAGCTTTGGTTTTACACCTGCTGCCATCCTTATGGCGCATTTCCAAACCGCTTCATTGATTTTGCTTTAATCAAAACCAGAATCCTTTTCTGGTTGAATTGGAAGTATCAGCTTGAAGGCTACCTTCATTGGGGGCTAAACCGCTGGACGGAAAACCCATTTAAAGATGTCGGAGAGGATTTACCGCCCGGCGACAGATTTATCATCTATCCGGGAAACGATGGCCCAATGAATTCAATGCGCTGGGAAGCATCGCGCGAGGGGCTTCAGGATTATGAATATTTCCGGCTTTTGGCGGAAAAAACCACGAAGGTAAAAAAAGACTTGGGCTGGGGTGCAGATTTCATCAATGAAAAGCAACGAAGCGATGAAATTTGTCGTTCCATCGTCCGTTCTTTTACGGAATACGAAACTACCCCTCAAAGGTTGAGAGAAGCTCGAGAAGTTTTAGCGCAGGAAATCATCGCAATCGGCAAACACCCTCTGCTATTGGTGAAAACTACACCACCGGCAGAAACAGAAGTAGTGAACGGACCGATTTTGATTTTGGTGCGCGGAGTTGTTGAAAAAGGCGCAACGGTAAAAATTCAAGGCGAGGAAGCAAAAGTAGAACCCGATGGAACTTTTGCTGGACATGCCTTCATTTCCTTTGATAGACCAGACGTTATTATCGAAGCAGCGCTTAACGGACAACGAAAGCAAATTCGCAGGCATTTTGTTGTAAGGTAAGCAAACTTTTCTTTAAGAAAGAAAAGTTCCATCATAAGAAATAAGAGGAAAAAAGTAACCACACTTTAACCACAGAAACCGAGTTTCTCGGAGAAACTCGGTTTCTTGCCGCAACTTTTTTTAACGATACACTGACTGGATTAAACCACGGATATATCCAGTCGCGTATGCCCATCCTGCCGAACCTGCTTTTGACTGTGTAAGCTGCGGCGTGTGGTCCATCATAAACGGTCCTTGAAAACCCACATCTTGATAGATTGTCATCGCTTTATACATATCTACATCGCCCTCATCAATAAAAACCTCCTGGAAACCTGGCAGGACGCCACGAACGTTGCGGAAGTGAACATAGATAATCTTTCCTTTGGCACCCATTTCCCTAATAGCATCGTAAACGTTGACGCCCATCTCGGAGACGCACCCCTGGCAGAACAACATGCCGTTGGACTGAGAAGGCACATGATTGAAGATTCGCCGAAACTGGTCTAAAGTTGACGCTATTTGTGCCACTCCCGCTAACGGTTCAGGGATTGGTGGGTCGTCGGGATGTAGAGCCATCTTGACACCCGCTATTTCCGCAACCGGAATCACCCGTTCAAGGAAGTATGCTAAATTTGTCCACATCTCCTCTTCAGAAATTCCGGGGATGTGCGGCTTCGGGCGGTTCTGCGAAAATTCATCGTAATCGAACGTGCTATACATGGCGCCGCCTCGACCTTTTGTCGAAGTCGTCCGAAAATTTCCCATCGGCTTAAAGTTGTAACCTAACACCGGAATGCCAGCCGCGCCAATGCTCTTCAGCATTGTACACCAGGCTTTTATTTTCTCGTCTCGGTCCGGTTGCGCTAATGAGATTTCCTCCCAGCCTGCCATAAAAATGCTGTGCAGTACCAGCCCTTGTGATTCCACCTTTGCCTTTGCGGCTTTGAAAAAATCGGTACTATCCTGTCCTTCTCTAAAGTCAAATATACCATCCACCTTCTGGATGCTGCGAATGTCCAGGCAGAGGTAATCAATACCAATCGCCTTAAAAAAGCTCAAGTTCTCATCGTTGAACTGAGACCAGCTTAATAGGTCTTGAATGTACATCTTAGACCCTCCTCTGATTATTTTAGTCGGTTGGTTGGCAACCTTTTTTACTAAAAAGGTTGCCGGGATTGTAGCACAAATCCAGGTAAAACTAAACGGTTTTTCTAAAACACCAAGTGTATTTGTAACATTTTTGATACTGAATTGTGTTATCCTACCACATTTTATTCAAATGCTGCTTTATCTTATCCTTATTAAGTTAGGATTATGCTGCAACTTTGATTTTGGCATAGAAATTGCTCTTAATATTTGTAACAAGTCGAATAAAAGTAAGGAGGATATGATTATGAAACGTCATACACACACACGCAATCTACCCCGTCGAATTTTTCTTCTCGCGCTGACATATACAATTCTGTTTATACCGATGATGGTATATTTCGCTGCATGTGGGGAATCACAGAATCCTTTAGGTGGTTCTATTACTGATAATTCAGATGAGATACAGACCGCGCCAAATTTAGAGGAATACCTGAATGCGCCATGGGATGTCAATGGTGACGGTATTGTTGATGCTTTAGATATAATTATCGTGATTCAACATTTTGGCGAAGTTGTGCCACCACGCGATAATAGACCTACGAATAACCCAATGCCTCCGGCTCCTGTCGGAGTGTATAGTATTACGGGCGATAAAAAGGTGACTCTACACTGGCTGGACAGTGGCATTAACAATATATTAAGCTATCAAATCTGGCGCAGCCAAGAAGAGTTTGAAAATTATGATTTAATTGGCGAGGTGCCGCGAGCTACAACAGAATATATTGACCGTGATGTGCGCAACGGAGAAACATATTACTATGCTATCGTGGCTGTCGATAATCAAGGAAATGCCAGCGATTTGAGCGCTGAGACCGTACAGGATACACCAAGACCGGAAGGGTTTAATTTCACTTTATGGGATGCATCTTTATATCCGGGGCGTAGTGGATGTGATTTATCCAAAATACAGAAAGGCACGACCGCATGGAATGCGCCGGAAACGGACATCTATTTTGCTTTCGACGAAGAAGTGAATATCCCGTATCTTAATTCTGATAATGACACACTGATTCAGGATATGGGCTTTCACAAGACTATGGATGATTTAGATGCTTCGCCGGAGAAAGGGTTCACAACCCTGTTCGTGGAACTAATAGAAGGGCATATATACGCGTTATATACTCCTGACGGAAATTATGCTAAAATCCGAGTCACAAAGATTTCCGATACTTCCGTGACTTTTGACTGGGCGTATCAACTACAACGGGATAATCCGCAATTGGCTCCGTCGTTTTAAAGTGACTATCAAAGCAGTTGGAGGCATGTTTCAAATTTTCTCAAAAATTAGTTGACAAAGTGAAATGTGAAACGTGAAACGTGATAAAAGACTATCACGCATCACGTTTCACGCATCACGTATTAAAATGACAACCCCCTACCCCCTTTAATAAGGGGACTATTTTCTGAAACATGCCCATGCTAACCGAGTTTCCCCGCAAGTTCTAACTCGTCGGCAACGTCGGCGAGACCCAATTCCTCCAACTTAGCGCGTGTGGGACAACCGTTAGTGAGCTTCCAGCCGCTAAGTTCATAATACTTGTCAAGCAGTTTAAGAAACTTCTCACGGTCCAACATGACGCCATCGTCCTTGCCAGGATACATAAATCCGTCAATAGTAGACTCGTCAATGGCGCGATTGCGGCCAAAGTTTCGCACATCGATGGCCCGAAGCTGGTTCCAGATTCGCTCTCCGGCGCGGTCAAGCTGATTTTCGCTCATGTCGTAACCCGTAACAGCAGAGAAGAGCCTGGACATCAAGGCTGTATCGGCAGCGCCATCTTCGCTCAACATGCTGAAGACGCGGGTGTTCTCATAGTCGCACAGAATCAATGAATCTAAAATCATGGCACGATGGCTGTGCCATATTGCTGGTATAGCTTTGAGCTCCGGAGGCTCATATTCATACGCCGGGTCGCACACGTCCGGATTGCCGTACACCTTAGCGCAGACAGCTCGCGCTTTCTCCAGTGGGAAAGGCCCCCGGCGCGGCCCACTTACAGGCAGATAAAACTGCACATGCTCTGTCCACTGATGGGTCGAATCGCTGGCTGGGTCTCTGGTATCGACGCACCACTGTAGAATTGGTGGCAACCACCACGGCCAGTACACTGTTCCACCTGGCCCCCAGTGTCCGCCCCAATGCTCGGTCTGACCACAATGGCGTGGGTAGATGCGGTCTAAAAGTTCAATTCCTGCGCCACCGAATAGTTTATCAGCGGCATAGCAGGCGCCGTCAGCCAGGGCATCGCCCAGTTCATCTTCGCGGAAAGCTATCTTGCGCACTAACGTATGGATGAATTCCGAGGAGTAAGGCGCAGTATCTCCCAGATACTCTAACGGTTTATTGGGTACGGGGATATCTATACCATCTATCTGGTCAATCAAACCATGCTGCTTGCACATTTGCAGCCATGGGATGATTCCGTATGTTATCTCCCAGCCGTTTAAGCCATAATCACTCGTCATGGCTCTGGCCACCTTGTCCACCCTTGAGGAAACGCCCATATATCCCCAACATTGTCGCGCTACACTGGGTGCGCTTAAGCCATCCGTCGATTGCACATTTTGATAAATCTGGTGGACACAAGGTGTCAAACAGAAGCCACATTTGCGCAGGCGGAATCTATCTCCCGCCCTATCTGTCTGTACGCCTTTTCTGTCAGCGTTGATTTCAAAGCTCCCGGGAGTTTGACCCTCATGACTGGCGTGCACGCATAAATCAAAGAACTCCTCAGGCCTGACTATCTTGACACCCTTCGTTCCTCTCACAGCGATGGCTTTAAGATTCTTCGCGCCCATCACTGCGCCGTAGCCACCTTGCCCAGCGGCGTTGCCTGTTTCAGTCTGTATCACCGCAATCCTACAACGACGTTCTCCCGCCTGACCGCAAGAGATAACCCTTGTCTCACGGCCGTGAATCGCCCTTAGAGCCGTTGTCGTTCCATAAGCGCCTCTACCCCAGAGATTTTGGGCATCAAGTATCTCTACCTTCCCATCGTCTATCCACAAGTAAACGGGTTTTTCTGACTTACCATCAACGATGATGCCATCGTAGCCGGCGTATTTCAACTCAGCGCCCCAATGGCCTCCCATACCCGAACGGGAGAATACTGATGGATGTTGCTGTGGCGCAATGCCTGATACTTCAACACGTCCTGCGCCTGAAGCCAACGTTCCCGTCAACGGCCCCACCATAATAAACAGTAGGTTCTCTGGGTCAAAAGCATCCACGCCCACAGCGAGTTCCTCCCAGGCAATCCGAGACGCAATTCCAACACCACCTAAGAAAGCGGGTACGTAGTTCATGGTGTCAATAGTCGATGTTTCACCCGACGACAGATTAACTCGAAGTATTTTACCGGTCCATCCATAGATTTCGCTCATGTTATTTGCGCCTCCTTCGTAACCAAACTTTTCTTTTTAGGTACTTAACAATCTGTTGTTATGCGCCTTTC
>Ga0194113_10000352_pt1 | contig 59110 bp, 66 predicted proteins | sample TA2MahC200mmetaG_FD_146193 | JGI IMG/M metagenome (GOLD analysis project Ga0194113, IMG submission 146193) | Freshwater microbial communities from Lake Tanganyika, Tanzania - TA2015017 Mahale Deep Cast 200m | ecosystem: Environmental > Aquatic > Freshwater > Lake | place: Tanzania: Lake...
CCTGGGTAAAAACCAGATTCCTCCCCAGTCCGGATGTAGGCCCCGGCGCACGAATACCTGGCCAAATCGCGCCCGGTCGCTGGCAATACGCATGTCACAAGCCAGGGCCAGATTACAACCTCCCCCGGCAGCAGCGCCGTTGACCGAAGCGATGACCGGCTTGCCCGTGGCCTGAATGAGCAGGATCACTTTATCCCGGGTCGGTCTTTGATCGATGGGTAAATTGGCTTCAGCCCTTGTTCCTCCCGAGACAAATTCTTTCACATCCCCTCCCGCGCAGAAAGCTTTACCAGCGCCCGTGATCACGATGACCCTGACCTCGCTGTCTGCTACAGCTACTTCCAGGGCAGCCAGGATCTCCTGCCTCATCCCACCCCCCAGGGCATTCATCGAATCCGGCCGATTAAGAGTAATGGTGCCGATCCCGTCTTCTTTGTTGAATAACACGAACTCCCAGTTCATCCCGATCCTCCAATCATATTTTAATCAAATTTATTGTTGCCACAGAGGTCACAGAGGACTCAGAGAAAGATTAATTTGTAAAAAAACTTTTACCTTTTTGCTTTGAACTTTTAGCCTTGCCCCTTATGCCCTTCTTTATCTCTGTGCCCTCTGTACTACTATAGTGAACGGCTTAAATAAGTTGACATCCAGGAAAAGGGTCATTGCGAACGAAGTGAAGCAATCTCATGAGATTGCCGTGTCGCTTCGCTCCTCGCAATGACAACTTTCTTTTGACGTTTACTATAACGTTCAATTTCTGAAAATTTTATTAAGCATATTTTAATTATATCTGTGTTTATCTGCGTTAATCTGCGTCCAATAAATTTTGGGTTGCGGCTCTGTCGCGCTGTGCCCTCTGTGGCTAAGAAGTCTTTCCGAGGTTCTGGGCGATCACTCTGGCCTCAGCCACCATACCCAAGATCAGTTCTTCGACGGTCATGATTCTTTGAATCAATCCGGCGACCTGCCCCGCAGACATCAGCTTATTCTCGCGGTCATCATCCGGTCCTTTGGAAATAACGTCCACATAGGCATTGATCTCATCCTGGCTGGCCCCCCGTTCATCCAGGGTCCGAACAGCGATGGCCGCTTTGTTCTTCAGCACTCGAATGGGATAGCCTTTGCGCGCCGCGATCATGGTGCTATTATCCTTGGCCTCCACGATGGCCTGTTTGTGAGCTTCCGCAATGGGACATTCCTTTGTGGCCAGAAATCGAGTACCCATCTGGATACCTTCGGCACCCAGGGCAAAAGCCGCGACCCAGCCTCGGGCATCTCCTATTCCCCCAGCAGCCACCACAGGGATTTTTATTGCATCCACCACTTGGGGGATGAGAACCATAGTGGATATTTCATCTCGCCCCACATGGCCCCCTCCTTCAGCCCCGATGGCGATAACTGCGTCAACACCCACCGACTCTGCTTTTTTAGCCATCTCCACGGTGGCAACGACCTGCAACATCCGGAGCCCGGCTTCTTTGACCCTTTTGATCAATTTTACCGGATCGCCGGCCGAGGTGGTTATGGTTTTTACCCCTTCCTCGATAGCAATTTCCAGGGCTTCCAAGGCATTGGGCCGGTAGATAGGAATGTTGATCCCGCAAGGCTTGTTGGTAAGGGACCGGGCTTTGCGGATTTCCGCCCGCAGCCTCTCTCCGGTTAGACCCGAAGAGGCAATAACCCCGAAGCCTCCACTCTGGGATACAGCCGCCGCCATTTCCCCCATGGTGATCAGGCGCATCGCCCCTTGTATAATCGGATACTCGGAACCCAAGATCTCGGTCACCCGGTTTTTCATCATTGCCTCCGCAATTTGCTTTGTGTTGTTTTAAGAGTTTTCCCCTCGCGAAAACCAGAAACATAATCTCCTCAAACCCAACAATAAACCTTTTTCTTTTACCCCGTCAAGCATGTTGAAGCTTTGCTGCCTATTACTCCCCCCCCTCTATCCCTGATACATAGGCCTTTTACAGGGAGCTTTTTTGTTTTAGACGTTTAGCACTTAATGACCTACCCTCCAAACTTCCGGAGGATGTCCCGAGGGTGTCGATGGGATGGTTCCATGCGGTTTTTACGTCCCTTTGGCGGTTTTTAAATTTTTCTTGCTACCGGACGACCTATTCCTTATAATTATCTCTCCGAGTAAATTCTTGTCATCCAATCCTAAGTGAAGGGAGGGCTAAACAATGAAGAAAATATTTATTTTCCTAATCACTGCCGGATTTTTCTTCGGAGCAGTTGCCGATGGCTGGTCTCAAGCCAAGGATTTTAAGTGGGCGACCTCAGCCGCGGGCTCGTCTGGCCACAGGGCTTTAGTCAACCTGGCCGCGGTGCTGAACAAAGAGATGCCTAACTACAAGATCGCGGCCTTACCTACACCGGGGGCGATCGTTTCCGTTAAAGGGTACGCGACTGGGGAGTTTGACGGCTATTATGGCGCCGACATTGCGTTCTACGAGCTGGCGAATGACATCAACCGGTTCAAGGGTTTTAAAGCTCATATAAAAAGGTACCCCGTCCAATCCTTCTGGACTTTCTCGGTGGAAGTGGGGGTTGGGATCCTTGCCAAGGACAAAGGAAAGTACAAGCAGTGGCGGGACCTTTCCGGGCAGCCAATTTTTACCGGACCTCTCCCCTGGGATGTACGCGCCCATCTGGAAAGGGGTTTCACAGCGCTGGGGATCAAACATGAATACCGGGAAATGGATCTCTCGTCGGTAGGGTCGCAGTTAGAGGCCGGCAAGATCAAGGCCTTCAACGCCTATACGAACGCAGAGGTAACAACAGCCCCTTGGATAATCGAAATATCAGTCGGCACAGACTGGGCCATCCTCAATCCTAACAAAGAGGAAATTGGGCTGCTGCAGAAGGCTGGGTTTCGGATTGCCGAAGTGAAACCAGATGCCTTCAAAAAGGACATCCATGCCGAAAAAGCTCTCTTATTGCCCTTCTACTATGGATTTCATGTAGGCCTGGAGGTATCCGCGGAAGAGGTCTACAAGATGTTGACCATTATCGAAAAAAATGCGGCTGAGCTGGCCAAAGCAGACTCGGCCTTCATGCAAATTAAAGCGGATATGCCCGGGTTTCAGCGCCTGGGCGTCGAATCGGCGCTCGATTTCGTTCCCATCCATCCCGGCCTGGCGAAGTACATGCGCGAGCGTGGCGTCTGGGATTCCAAGTGGGACGGTCGCATCGCCAAGCCCAAGTAGCAGAGGGAGCTGGGCCCGGGCGCTGATAGTCCCTCCGCCCGGGCCTTCGCCCATCTGAGATTTTTTCGGCCATTGGACGATTCGGAACACGAGATATCGTCGCAACATCTGGCCGCAGAAAAGAAATGAGGAATCCACTCTAATGAATTCCTTCACCCGGATTCTTTTTAACCTTTTCGCCCTCTTTTTTTTCGTGTACCTCTTCCGCTACTACCTTACCGGCGCCGGAGGGCCAACCTATCTCGCCGTCATCCTGGTTCCGGTCGCGTTCATCCTCTTCACCCTGGATGCCCTGCGCAACAACGACCTTTATCCCAGGCTTAAGTCCACCACTAACTGCGTCATTGCGGGCGTTTACATTGCCTTGTCCATTGTTGCTCTCCTATACATTGGCATCGAGTTCGAAGAGATAGGCACGGTACGGGCAGGGGTATGGAGCACGGCTGACCTGGTGGTTGGGGGCCTAATGGCCGGTCTGGTGATGGAATACACGCGCAAGAGACACTTCGCGCTCTTCATCCTCAACGTCTTCCTGATCTTGTATGCGGTATACGGGTGGATCGTGCCCGGCATGTTTGGGCACCCGGGTATGGGGTGGGGGCGAATCCTGAGTTCTATGAGTGTGGAGATGGCCACGGGAATTTTTTCACGGCTTTCCCAGCTTGCCCTTACTGTGATCGGATCTTTCCTTCTGGTTTTGAGTGTCTTGCGTGCCTTCGGCTGTGTGGACTCGATCATCAATAGCGCTTCGCGTCTCGCTAACAAGTCGGCCCATGCCCTGCCGCAAGCCGCGGTCCTGGGGTCGATGGGGGTGGCGACGGTGAGTGGCAGCGGAGCGGCCAATGCTATAACCACCGGCTCGGCTACCATCCCGGCCATGATCGCCAGCGGGATACCCAAGGTAAACGCCGCCGCCATCGAGACCGCTGCCTCCCTTGGCGGCCAACTCATGCCGCCGGTTATGGGAATTGCCGCATTCCTCATGGCCGATTTCCTGGGAAGGAGCTATTTCGATGTCGTGGCGCGGGGGTACGCTCCAGCTTTGATTTACTATGCCGGGGTCAGTGCCGGCGTCTACCTGATCTCCGTTCGTTACCAGACCGGCATATCGGGAATCCCACTCGTGCAGACGGGCATCTTGGACAAGATCAACCTCCTCACCTACACGGGCGTTATTGCCGGGCTGATATACCTTATGGGGGTCGCCAAAGTGGCGCCAATGCTGGCCGCTTTGAGAGTATTCGTCGCGACCGGTATCGTAGTCTCGGTGGTCTTTGTCCTCACAACCCTTCGGTCCCGCCCTTCCCGGGATCTCCGGTCCCTGGCCGCCCCATTCCTCCGCTTCATTGACCACTTCGCAACTATGACCTTTGACCTGACTCTTTTACTGTCCAGCCTGTCCATCATGACAGGTGTGGTTGTCATCACGGGAGTTACGACGAAAGTCGGGTTCCTCCTGATGGAGGCAGCGGGCTTTCATCTTGTGGCCATGATTCTTGTGGCCTTTTTTTTCGGAGCTCTCATGGGCACCGGGTTGCCCCCGGCCCCTACCTACATCCTCACCGCCTTGGTGATCGCCCCCCCCATGATTAAGGCCGGCATCGACCCCTGGGTCATACACTTCTTCGCTTTCTTCGTGGCCGTCTGGGGTGAATTGACGCCGCCGACCTCCGTTGTGGCCGCGGTGACGTCTAAAATCGCCGAAGCCCCTTTCATGGGGACATTGTTCAGGGGAATCCAGCTATGCAGTGCCCTGTTCGTGCTGATGGGGGGAGTTTTCGCCAGGCCCGAACTGGTGCTACAACCTGGGATGGCTCAGCTGGGCGCCATGGGTCTGCTCATGGCCGGCACGGTGGGCATGCAGTTTAGCATGCAGGCGAAATACAGCAACAAGAGAGGACGAGATGTTGTCGCCAGGATTGCCCTGGCAGGCTTCTCGCTCATAGTGATCTTCCACCCAAGCACCCGCTGGGCTGTAATGGCCATAGTGCCGATTGGCTTGCTGGTAGGGTACTGGTTTCTGCAACAAAGGAGGAAAGTGCTCTAATAGTTAAAAGAGATTTTCCACCTTTTACTTTTCAGCCATTCTCTTATTCCTTGCTTCGCCTCTATCTTTGATTTTTACACCCTGCGCCCTGTGGTATTCTGGGGAAAAAAGGGACATCCTATAATCCCCCACAAACGTACCCTCGATCATCCCATTATTTTCAACCTCTTGACCTTTGATCGAAAACTGCACTCCGGGAGCACTTGCAGCGAGAGACCGGGAGGTAGATTTTAAGACAACTTTAGAATATTTCTTCTCAAAGAAACTCTGAAAATAGACAATCTATTCCTCTCAAGTCCATGCGCAAGGGGCCATTGGCTGCTAAAACGATCTGGTGAACCTTCTCATCCGGAACTGCCCAATCCATTGATATTCCATCCGCAAATGGAGTAATATAAAAATCATGATTGAAGAGTCCGACTATATTTTCCGTTATCCCATAGAAGAGAACGCCAAGGAAGACGAGCGCGATCCTCTTTTGGGGATGATGCGCATCCAGTTGCAGAGCCTCCTCAAACTGCTTTCTCTCTACCACAAAGGAGAAGAGGTTAAGGCGGATGGGTTCCGGTTGATGAATGAGAGTGAGACCATCCATCCAATTTTTTTCCCAGAAAGAGGGAGGCGTGAACCTCAAGCCCAGCCCAGTTCCCAAGCCGCCGGCGGACCAAATGAAAATTCATCTTTTCAAAGTGTTGGTAATGCCGAGCTTTACGAGCCCCGCATTCCTCACCTCAAGAGAACCTTAGAAAGCATCCTATCGATCGTGGCTTTGGAATCAAACGGAAAACCGCTCAAGATCGACGGCTTCCGGTTGAAGCACCTGAACCACTGGCTGGTTCTTTCTGCCGGAGACCCGGCGGAAGTTTTCGATCATCTGGCCACGCGGTGCGATTGCCATTGCAGCTTCTGCTATCTCCGAGGAAACCCTCCCTCGCTGGCCTTGCAGCAGCCCCCAAGATCGGCCGAAGAGGAATACGAGGAAGCCCGAACCCGCTTGAAATATTTTGCCCCACGATCCAAAAGAGCGCTCTTCCCCACCCTGGGGAGCCCTTACGAAATTCTCGGCCATCCTCACGCCCTGGAACTCATAACCGAACTGCGAAAAAAAACAGATCGCCCTCTCCGCCTTTCCACCAATGGAAACAATTTGACATCGGATTTTATCCAAAAGCTCTCTGCGCTTAAGCCGATCTATCTCTACCTCTCCCTGAACAGTTCCTCTCCGATTCGGCGCTCCCGGATCATGGGAGGGAAAAATCCTGAGGTGGCCATTGGGGCGCTCCCTCAGCTTAAGGAGAGCCGGGTTCCCTATGCCGTGGTCATCGTTCCCTGGCCTTTTCCTTCGATCCAGGAAATGCTGGAGAATCTCAAGGAAACCGTGACCTATGCAGATGAGCATGATGCCCACCTGATAGAAGTAAGCCTCCCGGGCTACAGTCAGTATCTTTCGAAGGACCCCTTATTCGAGCACGAGGAAGTATGGTCATCGGTGCTCTCGGCCATACGTTCCCTGCGGGAGAAAACCCGGACTCCCCTGGTCGTCAAGCCGAGCCTCTATGAAGAAACAGGCCATGAGGAAAAGTTCAATCTCCCAGCCATTGTGGGGTTGGTGAAAAATTCTCCCGCTGCCCTCTCAGGGCTGAAATCCGGGGACCTTATCCTTTCTATCGGCGGCTTAAAAACTTCATCCAGAGCCCAGACCCGCGACCTCCTCCGTCTCCAACACCAAAACAGGAATCCGTCCGTCAACCTTTTAATACAGAGAGGGAAAGAAACCATCGAAGTCGAGCTTTCCCCCATTCATTTTGATTATCCCTACACACCAGAGACTGATCATCATCTGGGAATCATTTTTATGGGGGCTGGATTCAGACACAGCACGCTGGAAGATTTGAAATCTTTGATATTGGCTTACAAAGCCAAACGAGTCCTACTCCTCTCCTCCCGCTTGGTCAAGCCACTTTTTCACCAAATCTTGCGGGAATCCTCGCTCTTGGGAGATATTCAGATTCAGGTTGAAGTTCCTGAGAACCGGTTTTTCGGGGGGAATATTTTTATGGGGGACCTCTTGGTGGTAGAAGATTTTATCGAGGCCATCAGGGAATATTTAAATAATAATCCCCCTCCGGACTTGATCGTCATTCCTTCATCTCCCTTCTCCCTCGGCGATTGGAAAAGAGACTTACAAGGCAGGGTTTATTCAGACATCGGCAGAGCGGTGGGCATACCCGTTGCCCTTTTGCATTGCCAACCCATCTACGATTGATTCCTTTCCAGCGCTTCTTTTCTAGGAAATTTTTCAGAGAGAAACCAAAGCGAAAAGTCTTTCTCGATCGACTGGCCAACTATAGTCGATTTTTTATTTTCCCCTGGGTTCAGATTCCTCATCTGGCTTCTCATGTGCTGGCCCTCACCCTGCGGCGCTTGAATCAGGACTGCCGCGAAAATTTCACCGAACTTTATGGCTTTTAGAAACCTTTGTAGATTGCTGGAGAACACCCCTTTCTTGCCCACCTTCACTTTTACAGAATCCCTATTCGTGGCAGGGGGTTCGGGGCGATGGGTGCGGGCAGCATCGGCCGGGAAAAGCCCTTCCAAGAGTTTAAAGCCGCTTCTCCGCAAAATGAGGCGGGGTGCCTTTTCCCGCCCCGTCAATGAAACAACCAGCGCCTCATGCTGCCAAGCGAAGCGCCCCGAACCCCGTGCCTGGGAAGGATCATTTAATAACAAATCATTCTTGACCACAAAAAGTGAAGGTGGGCAAGACACCTCTTTCCCTTGACATGCCCTCCAATCTATCATAGGTTATAATTCTATATTGTTACAGATATAGAAAAAATATCGATTCCCTATAATCAAAGAACACCAGAATTATCCAAACGGATTCAATCCTTGGAAAAGATCTTGCCCGGCATTGAAACATAGCCGGCCTCATTCTGGAGGACCCCTGGCCAAATCACATAAAGAGGTATCAATTTGGCGGTTTGAAAAAGTGGTTTTACCACCTTTGTTGAGGTCCGGGGGTCTGGGTGGAACGCGCCTTAGGCGGAGAAGCGATCGCAGCGATGATTCCTGTAAAGGGTCCTGAGCCATCGAACGACAGACTAACTGCAGGAGGTTGATAATTGGCCAAAGATGCTGAAATGCAAAAAGCTATTCAAAAATTGCGGGAGCGCCGGGCTCAGGCCAAGGTGGCGGCCGGGGAGCAAAAAATTGCCGAGGTCCACCAGAAAGGGTTATTGACCGCCCGGGAGCGGGTCGAGGCGCTTCTCGACCCGGGCACTTTTTGCGAACAATATCCTTTCGCCGAACCCACAGGCCGGGATTTCGGCTTAGACCGCAAGCGCTTTCCGGGAGACGGGGCCATTGTGGGGTGGGGGAACATTGACAACCAGAGGGCCTACATTACGGCCAATGACAGCCTGATCATGGGAGGATCGGGCTCCAGTTCCCATATTCGCAAAATAGCGCTAACTATCGATCAGGCGGTGAAAAACGGATCACCCTTGATCCAGCTGAACGATTCATCCGGAGGGAGAATCCAGGAAGGGGCGGACAAGACCTCCTATGCCCTGTCGGTTTTTTACAGCAACACCCAGGCCTCTGGGGTCGTTCCGCAGATCACCGCCATTCTGGGCCGCTGCGCCGGGTATGCGGTCTACGGTGCGGCCCTGACAGATTTTGTCTTCATCGTCGAAGGCCTGGGGGAGATGTTCATCACCGGTCCAGCCATCATCCGGGAAATTACCGGAGAGGAGATCACCTTTGATAAACTGGGAGGGGCGCGGGTTTGCACTCAGGTTACTGGAGTGGCCGATTTTCTGGTCGCCAGCGAGCAGGAGTGCTTCCAGCAGATTCGCAGGCTATTAAGTTATTTTCCCCCCAACTATCGGGAGTTGCCCGCCGACCGCCCTACAGGGGATCCCGAGGACCGTCTGGTTCCCGAACTGGAGGACTTGGTCCCATCTAATCCTCAGCGCGCCTACGACATCCGGCGGGTCATCAAGAAAATCGTGGATGACGGCGACTTCATGGAAGCCAAGGCCGACTTTGCCAAAAACATTGTTACCGGCTTTGCCCGGTTGGGGGGGATGTCCATCGGGATCGTCGCTAATCAACCCATGTTCCTGGGCGGCTCCCTGACTGTCGATTCTTCGGACAAGAGCGCCCGGTTTATTCGCTTTTGCGATGCCTTCAACATCCCTTTGCTGTTCCTGGTGGATACCCCCGGATATCTTCCGGGAGTCCAGCAGGAGCACACCGGAATCATCCGCCACGGAGCAAAACTTCTCTACGCTTTCTGCGAATCGACCGTTCCCAAAGTGGCCATCACCATCCGCAAGGCTTACGGGGGAGGGCACTGGGCCATGGGCGGCCATAATTGCCACGGAACGGATATCGCTTATGCCTGGCCCACCGCCGAGTTTGCCATCATGGGGGCCGAGCAGGCAGCCAAACTTCTCTACAACCGGGAACTGAAAGAAGCGGCGGATTCCGCAGCTCTCCTCCAGGAAAAGATCAGCGAGTATCGGGAACTTTTCGCCAACCCCTACCGGCTGGCCCAGACCATGTGCATTGATGACGTGATTGATCCCGGGGAGACTCGAATTAGGGTCATCCGGGCCTTCCGTTCCCTGAAGGGGAAAAGGGAGGAGAAGCCCCCCCGGCGGCACGGAAACATCCCTCTATAGGGATCAACGAAGAAAGGAGGTGTCTTAAGAAAAAATCTCACTGGCTATCGAATCCTGAAATCAATTTTTCAAGGAGGTGAAGGAAATGAAGAAGATAATATTCTTTTTATTGGTATTGGTTGCCATTGGCAGTCTAACTATAGTAGAAGCAAAGGATTTCCGCCTCAAGTGGGGGGCGACCAGTGTCAGATCCAGCGGATATGCCCACTGTGTTCTATTTGCCAAAGCGGTCAATGAGGCTTACCCTGGCGAGATCACTATCACCGTCGTTGAGACCGGCGGATGGATCGAGAACTTGAGCAGGATGAGAATGGGTCTCTTAAAACTTGCCCAGGTTAACCCGATCTCGGCTTATACAGCCTACCACGGGCAGTATGACTTCAAGGACCAGAAGAATCCTAATATTAGGATGCTTGCTGCTACGGCGGTCACCACCCACACCTTCGTCGCTGGCAAGGATAGCGGAATCTCAACAATCGAAGGCTTGCATGGAAGGAAAATGGCGATGAATCCGGCGACCACTTCCGAAAGGTTGGCTAAATTGTTTTTGGAAGCAAACGGAATCACCTCCGATTATAAATGGGGTGGGACTGCGTCAAACCTGGAGGCCATGAAAGCTAAGACAGTCGATGCCTGGTCAAGGCCCGGTTTTCGCGATGGCGGGATAACAGAGCTGGCCCTATCCAGGCCCCTTAATTTTCTCCCGATTACCGAAGAACATCTTAAAAGGTATAATGAAAAATACCCAGCCCACGGGAAAGGGATCTTAAGCCCTGGCGGGCAGTATAAGGGTCATGACAAAGATTATTTAACGCTGGCTTTTGTCGAGGGGGAAATGGCCGACAAAGATGTGCCGGAAGAGGTAATCTACAAAATTCTTAAAGCCATATACCCCAAGAGAGCGGATATGGCCAAGGTGGATGCTTCCTTCAGAGACGGTGGCCTGGTTGATTTCCCCAAGTTGACCATGGAATATTGCGACGTTCCCCTCCATCCTGGAGCTGTTAAGTTTTACCGCGAGCTTGGATTAAAGATTCCTGATAAACTCTTGCCCCCCGGGATAAAATAAACTCATACCAACCTGACAGGAGGTGATATAAAATGCGCGAATTGACAAGCTTAAAGTTCATACAAATCGTTTTCGCCTGTGCGGTTTTATTCATGGGGACCATGGCTTGCACCATGCTTCAAGAAAGGCCCATAACAGGAGCGCCCGCAGCCAGCCTAGTTATTACGCCCATAAGCGGCCTGGCAGCGAGTATCATCACCATTCGTGGCTCTGGTTTCATCCCGGGAGAAAAAATTGAAGTCCTTACGGTTGTCGATGGCATCCCCGTGGAATTGGGGGAGGAACCCATGATAAAAGAAGCTAATGAAGCAGGGGCTTTCAAAGCCAAAAGTGGTATTCCCATGAATGCTAAGCCGGGCATCTATTCGGTAAAGGCAATTGGGGATAAAGGAACCGTTGCCGTGGCCCCGCTGGAAGTGGAAGAGAAGAAAAAATAAAAGGGCAAGTCCTTTTCTGAAGTTTCAATTCCATCCTTTGAAGGGAGCTCATCCGCTCCCTTCAAAAAGCGGTAAGGGGGGGCCAGTCCATGAGAGAACTAAGTGGATTCTGGAAATTCATAGGCATATTTTTTGTTAGTATATTAGTTGCGGCCACCATTTACACTTCCTTAGCAGGTGCCTGGCATCCGGTCATCCAGGGCTCTATCTTTTTAAGTTTTGCTTTTGCCCTGGTCTTCCTTTATTTCCCTTTAAGCAAGAGCCGACTGAAGGCACAATCTTCAAGCTTCTGGGAGACAGTTCTTTGGGGCCGGAAAAATTCTCCAGCTGGACTTGATATTGTGATGATGATTGCCAGTTTCATCGTTTGCGGCTATGTTCTTTGGAACTGGGAGGAAATCACCCGGCAGCGGTGGATGTATCAACCCTATGAACTGGTCTTCAGCGCCTTCCTGGGAATCATGCTGCTTGAAGCGACCCGGCGTACCACGGGCAAAATTATACCTATCATGGCCATTCTTTTTTTACTTTATGCCCTCTTTGGCGATTTTATCCCTGGCTTTTTCGGTCATCCTGGCTTCCCTCTACGGGAGATTCTTTACCATTTTTACATGATGACCGAAGGATACTGGGGTCTACTCACGGATTTAACCTGCCGGGTCATCGCCATATTTCTCCTCCTCGGGCCAGTCTTATTCGCTACGGGTGTGGGAGACACATTCATGAATCTTGCTCGATATTTTGGCGGGCGAATTAGCGGGGGTGCGGGGCAAATAGCCGTGATCTCCAGCGCCTGCTTTGGCACGCTCTCCGGTTCGGCGGTTGCCAATGTAGCGACCACCGGAACTTTCACCATCCCCACGATGAAAAAGCTGGGCTATAAACCAGAGTTAGCTGGAGCCATTGAGGCCTCCGCCTCTTCCGGGGGCCAGATTATGCCTCCCATTATGGGGGTGGGAGCCTTTGTCATGGCTGAAATGCTGGGCATTCCCTATCTTTATGTCTGCGTGGCGGCTATTATTCCAGCCCTCATATACTTTTTTGGAGTCGGGGCCGGAGTTTTCTTCAGCGCTAAAAAATATGGCCTGGGAAAAGTTCCGGCAGAACTCATGCCCAAAACCCGGGAAGTTTTCGACCCTGCAGCCATGGTAAATTTGTTTATCCCCATAGGAATCCTCCTTTACATTTTAATCTTGTTGCTGCCCGCCCAACTGGCTGCCGCATTCGCCCTGATCGCTGCTATGGGCACATTTCTCATCAGCAGAATCTATTCTCCTAAGCAAATTTGGGGGCGGACACGAATTCTTGCCCGGGCTCTCTCCTCCGGGGCCATAACCGCTTTAGCCACTCTCATGGTCATGGCGGTTTGCGTGCAGATGGCCGTATCTTTGGTGTCTCTAACAGGCCTTGCCGTCAAGATGTCCGAAGCCATCCTGAGTCTGGCGGGAGTGAATGTCCTTTTGGCCTTGTTTTTCACCATGGTCATTATCATGATCCTGGGCATGGGGATGCCCACGACTGCGGCTTACATCATCGGAGCTGCGGTGCTGGGTTCCACCCTGATCGGGCTGGAGGTTAAAGGCCTTCCCGCCCACATGTTTATTTTCTATTATTCCGTACTGGGGAACATCAGTCCGCCGGTTTGCGTAGCTGTTTATACCGCCGTAACCATCTCTGGTGGAAACTGGCTGCGCATGGCTGTAATTGCCATGAGCCTGTGTCTGGGGTCCTATCTTATTCCTTTTACCTTTGTTTACTACCCAGCTCTTTTGATGCAGGGGGAACCTTTAAAAATTATTTCCACCACCCTCACTGCCTTGACGGGTGTTTTATTCTTGTCCGCCGGAATCTTTGGGTACTTCGCCAGGCCAACGAATATTTTTGAGCGCCTCCTATTCATCGCGGGGGGCCTCCTCCTGTTTAAACCTGGTCTTACCACGGACTTAGTAGGAGCGACTTTGATTGCCTCCGCTTACATCAGCCAAAGGCTGCGGCGCCCGAACCTTGTAGCCCGGCCTGACTTGGAAGAGCGTCCTTAAATGCACAAAAGGATTTCCCGATAAAAATTTATGGCAAAGGAGAGATTAAATGCCTGGACCTTTGGAAGGAGTCAAAGTACTGAGTTTTGCCCGGGCCCTGGCCGGCCCTTTCTGCACCATGCTCCTCTGCGACCTGGGAGCAGAAGTCATCAAGATCGAAGAGCCAGGCAAAGGAGATACGGCCCGCCGTAATGGACCTTTTATTGAGGGAATCAGCTCTTATTTTCTGAGCGTCAATCGGGGTCAAAAAAGCATTACCCTGAACCTTCGCCATGAACGGGCCAAAAAAATTGTCTTTCAACTGGTCAAACAGGTGGACATCCTCGTAGAGAATTTTCGTCCGGGGGTCATGGAACGGCTGGGATTTGGTTATGAAGCCATTCGCCAGCAAAACCCAAAGCTCGTTTACGCCTCTTTATCCGGGTTTGGCCAAAAAGGGCCTTATGCCCAAAAACCGGCTTATGACATGATCGCCCAGGGGATGGGGGGAACCGTAAGTATTACCGGAGAGCCGGGAAGACCCCCTGTGCGGGTCGGATATTCCATTGGGGACATGGGGGCCGGTTTGTTTTCGGCCATCGCCATTTTAGCGGCTCTTCATGAGAAGGAGAAGAGCGGAGAAGGGCAGTGGATTGATGTAGCCATGGTGGACAGCCAGGTGGCCCTCTGTGAAAACGCCCTGATCCGATATCTGGCCACAGGCCAGGTTCCTACGCCGTTGGGGACACGCCATCCTTTGAATACGCCTTTTCAGATTTTTCCGACCAAAGATGGGTACCTGGTGCTCATCACGATTCCCGAGGCAGAATGGCAAAAGTTTTGCAAGCTTGCCGGGCGGGAAGATTTGCTTTCTGACCCCCGATTCCAATCCCACAAGGATCGTATTGCCCATTATCAGGCTTTTGAACCCCTCATGAATGAGCTGATGAAAACCAAAACTACAGCCGAATGGCTGGCCCTTTTGGAACCTGCTGGGATCATGTGCGGTCCAATGAATAATATGGCCCAGGTGGTTAATGACCCGCATATCCGGGAGAGGGAGATGATCGTCGAAGTGGAGCATCATCGCGCGGGTAAACTCAAGGTGGCCGGTACCCCCATGAAATTTTCCCGCACCGCGTGCAAAATAGAAAAAGCCTCTCCGGACGCCGGTGAACATACGGTAGAAGTTCTCTCCGGTATGCTGGGAATGTCTTCAGAGGATATTGAAAATCTGGCTGCCGAAGGTGCAGTCTAAGTTAAAATGCAAATGCCAGGATGGGTCGGCGACTTTTCGATGGATAGAAACCTCCCCCATCTGTTGATCCTGGGAGTGTTCCTACACCTTTCTTTTCATTTGATTAGTTTTTGAGCCAACACCTCTACCGTCTTCTCCAAGCTCCGGCATTGATCCCCCTTTTCTTATACCCTATGCACGCCCAGAACGGACGCTTTTCCTCAAGGAGGTTCTCAGGTTGATGAAAAGAATTCAAAAGAAAATAAATCCAAGTTATTAACACCCCCACCCTAACCCTCCCCCATCCAGGGGGAGGGAATTCGGGATCCCCCCAAGTATCCTCCCTCCCCTGGCATGAGAAACACCTTCCTGATATGCTTGGGAAAGGAGTTCAATCTTAACCTAAGGAGGTGCCTGATGAGATTGTACGTCGGAGTGGATCTTCATGCCAACAACAATTTTGTGGCCATCGTAGATCGAAAGGGAAAACGCATTGATCAGGGAAGTATTAGGCCCCCCCTTGGCTATGTCTGATTTGAAGACCTTTCAGATTTGATGTCTTCGTAAAAAGTCGTCACTCCGGCCTGCCTGTGCCTGGCAGACAGGTGAAAACCGGAGTCCAGAAAATTTATAACTAATTGAAAGGACTGGATTCCGGCTTTCGCCGGAATGAAAGAAAAATGTCTTTTTTGACTTTTTACGAAGCCATCAGATTTTGTTTGACAAAATTAAGGATATGCTTTAGAAAATTGACGAAAAAGGATTTTTTATTTCCCTCGATTGATTCCATAGAACAACCTGAATTAATGGTATCAATTTAGCATTTTGAAAAGGCATTCCCGGAAATCCCTCCCGGCCTCCCTTTTCCAAAGGGAGGAGAACTTTTCTCAATGCCTTCGATAAAAGATTCCACTTTTTCCCCCTTTGGAAAAGGGGGATGAAGGGGGATTTGACCACTTTTCAAAAGGCTAAAGTGGTACAATTAATATAACAACAGTAAAAAAGGAAAAGAAAATGAGCACGGAGATCAAGGGTCCGCAAGACCTGGAAAAAGAAGTTATCAAAACCGATTTGTGCACGCTCTGCGGTGCCTGCCTGGGCCTCTGCCCGTACTTCCGGGTTTATAAAGGAAAAGTTGTGCTGATGGATAATTGCAATCTGTCGCAGGGGAGGTGTTATTCCTTTTGTCCCCGAACGCCCTCCAGCCTGGATGAAGTCAATCAACGCACATTCGGCGCCCCTTACCCGGGCGATTCCCTGGGAACCCATCTTCAGGTGGTTATGGCCAAATCCTTGGACAAAGCCGCTCTGGCCAAGAGCCAATACGGCGGGATAGCCTCCACATTGGTGGCCCTGGCTTTAAAAAAAGGGATGATCGATGCGGCCATCCTCACCAAAAGAGAGAAAGAGCTTCTTTCTTCAGGGGCGCTGGCCCGGAATAAAAGGCAAGTCTTGGCCTGCGCCGGCTCCAATTACATCGCCTCCCCCACTCTTGAGGCCTTCCATAAAGGAGCTCAGGATTCATACAAAAGTATCGCCGCGGTCGGCATTCCCTGTCAGGTCCTGGCTCTGGGAAAAATGCGCTTAAATCCCCTGGAGGATAAGAACAACATCGAAAAGCTTAGCCTGGTCATTGGCCTTTTCTGCACCTGGGCGCTCTCTTACAGAGATTTTTTCCGATTTCTTAAGAAAGAGTATGCAGTTCAAAAGATCGGCAAAATGGACATTCCGCCCCCGCCGGCGAATGTCTTCCAGATGGAGCTTCCGGAAGGACTGAAATCCATTCCCCTGGATTTGATCCGCCCGTTCATCCGGCCAACTTGCACAGTCTGCGTGGACATGACTGCAGAATTTTCAGATCTTTCCGTGGGGGCGGTGGAAGGCCTCGCCGGTTGGAACACAGTCATCGTGCGCACTCTTAGGGGTCAGGAACTTATGGAAGAGGCGCGCCGGGCCAGAGTAATTGAAATAGCCGAGCTGCCCGGGGCCAATCTTGATCATCTTAAAGAAGCGGCCCTGCTAAAGAAGAAACGCGCTCTGGAGAATATCGTAAAACGCACGGGGAGCAAGGAAAACCTGCTTTATCTGCAAGGAGCGGATGCCCTGCGCCCCCTTTGGCCAGATTAAAAATCGAGGGTTCAAGGATTCCAGGGTTCAAGGGTTCAAGTGAAAAAATAGGTTTTGAGAACTCGAAGGTTCAAGGTTTCAATCTTTGGCATTCTTGGGCATTTCACTGGACCCCTGGAATCCTTGACCCCTTGGACCCTGTATTTTGGAGGTAAAGATGTCTGTGATTAAGAAAAATGCTCCTGGTTCCAATGAGCTGCTGATGGGCAACGAGGCCATTGCCCGCGGCGCGCTGGAAGCCGGGGTGCAATTCGCCGCCGCTTATCCCGGAAATCCATCGTCGGAGATCATCGGCACGCTTTCCCAGGTTGCTAAGGACATGGGAATTTATGTGGAATGGTCGGTGAATGAAAAAGTAGCCCTGGAAGCCGCTGCTTCCGCTTCTTTCTCCGGCCTTAGGGCCTTAAGCGCCATGAAACAAAACGGGGTAAACGTGGCCTCGGATTTCATCTTCAACCTCAACCTGTCGGGAGTGGGCAGCGGTGGCTTGGTTTTAGTGGCCGCCGACGACCCGGCCGCCCTTTCCTCCACCAACGAGGAAGATTCTCGTTTCATCTCCAAGGTTGGAGATCTGCCCCTGCTGGAGCCAGCCACTTTCCAGGAAGCTAAGGATATGACCAAGTGGGCCTTCGACCTTTCCGAGGCCATCAACAGCCTGGTGATCGTTCGCAGCGTCTCGCGCATCTCGCACGCCCGGGGAAACGTAATCCTGGGTGAACTGCCCCAGGAGAAAAAAACGGCCCGTTACGATACCTCCAAAATATTCATTCCCGTGGCTGCTCCGCTCCGTCACCTGGCCCTTCACCTGAAACTGGCCAAGGTGCGGGAGATGTATGAATCTTCTCCCTTCAACTGGTATGTTGGGCCGGAAAAGCCTGAACTTCTGATGATCACCTCGGGCAGCGGCTGGTTCTATTCTCTCGAAGCGGTAAAAACCTTACAACTCAAAGATCAAGTGGGCATTCTCAAGATCGGCACCACCTGGCCCTTGCCTTCCAAGCTTTTGGCCAAACATATGGCCAACACCAAGCGTCTGCTCTTCGTGGAAGAAGTAGACCCCTTCCTGGAAAACAACGTAAAAGAACTGGCGGCCGAGTGGTCCCCGGAAATCGGTTCCTGGACTTTCTACGGAAAGAGTTCGGGGCATGTGCATCCCTTCGGCGAGATCAACCCGGACTTGATCATCAATGCCTTAGCAAAAGTAATGAGTAAACCCTATTCGCCGAGAGAAGCGGGATACGGCGGAAAAGCCCTGGAGATGACCAAATCCCTCGTACCCAACCGCGATCTCGGTTTCTGCCCCGGCTGTCCGCACCGGGCCACTTTCTGGGCCATCAAGGGCGCGCTCAAGCTTGACGGGCGGGGAGGATTCGTCGCCGGCGATATCGGTTGCTACTCCCTCGGTCTGGGTCCTGCGGGATTTTTCCAGCTCAAAACCATGCACGCCATGGGATCAGGCACCGGACTGGCCACCGGCTTCGGCCAACTGCACAAATTCGGATTTAATCAGCCTGTTCTCTCGGTTTGCGGAGACTCCACCTTTTTCCACGCCGCCATCCCGGCCTTGATTAATGGCGTATACAATCAGTCCGATTTCGTCATGGTCGTCCTGGACAACAGCGCCACAGCCATGACCGGCTTTCAGCCCCATGCCGGAACCGGGGAGACAGCCACCGGATCGCCGGCTCCGGTCGTGGACATCGAAAAGCTCTGCAAAGCTCTGGGAGTGCGAGTGGAGACCTGCGATCCTTTCGACCTTCAGGACACAACGGAAAAAATTCTCGACTTGATCAATGATGAGGGTGGAGTCCGGGTGCTTATTTCCCGCCGGCAATGCGCCCTGGTCAAAGCCAAGGAAGAGAAAGCCCCATACAAGGTCCATGTGGATGAGGAAAAATGTCTTGGAGAATCCTGCGGCTGCGCCCGGCTATGCACACGGGTCTTTAAATGTCCGGGGTTGATCTGGAATAAGGAGAAGGGAAAATCCCAGGTTGACGAGGCCATCTGCAACGGCTGCGGTGTCTGTGCTGATATCTGCCCCTCATCTGCCATTATCAGAAAGGAAAATTGAGATGACCCTTTCCAAGGAACCATTGAACCTGATCATTACCGGCGTGGGAGGCCAGGGCAACGTTCTCGCCTCCCAATTGATCGGCCGCGCCCTGGTGAAGGATAATTTTTACGTGACCATCGGGGAAACTTACGGCGCATCCCAGAGGGGCGGGGCCGTGATGAGTCATCTCCGAATATCAAGGGAATCCCAATACAGTCCTTTGATCCCCGAGGGGCAAGCGGATATCATCGTCGCCCTGGAACCGGTTGAAGCCCTGCGGGTTATCGGCCAGTATGGAAACCCTTCGGTTTCGGCCGTGGTTAATTCCCGCCCTATCTATCCCACAGCCGTAACCGTTGGAGATGCCGAATATCCCTCTTTGGAAAAAATTAAAAAAACCATCAGCGAATTGGCCCGCAAAACCTGGTTCGTCGACGCCACCGAGATCGCCCTCTCTTACGGCTCACCCATCTTTACCAACATCATCATGGTCGGCGCTCTGGCCGGCACAAATCTTCTTCCTTTAAACCGGAAGAAATTTGAGGAAACCATTAAAGAAAGTTTTCCCAGTACCCATGTCGCCGACAATCTAAAAGCCTTCGAGCGCGGCCTGGAAATGACCCAAGGTTGCTGAGACCAGATTCCCCTCAGCTCCTTAAAATCCTATGGTTTAAAAAAATAGTTATTTCTTGCCTTTTGGTAATGCAATTTCGTATTTTTTAAACTTCCCACTTGATTTTGGTTTAAAATTATGGTTATTTAAGTACCATGGGTAATGGAAAAACAACAAAAATAAACTTGCTCATCCGTAAGTGGCCCCGGGGAACCGTTGCAATGGCTTCATACCTGAAGCGACAAGGGTTCACTTACGATCTTCTGACGAAATATCGCCGTAGCGGCTGGATTAAATCTTTCGGCCAAGGGGCCTACTTCCTTCCTGAAGATCGGGTTGAGTCAATGAAATACGGAGGAAACAGGGACGCCCTTAAGATTCTAAGATAGTCACTCAACTAACTGGTAGCCGTTCTCACGCGCAACGCTTTCGCCTCTCTCTACCGAGTATCCAATCCCCGGAACACTCAGTTTAAGGAGCTTGGCCAGATCGGTCAGTGAAGGGGGGGGCTTCGACACTCACCCAAAGTGACCCTTTTATGCTCAGATAGAATGACCCTTGAGATGCGCAGTTGATGACTCAGCAGTTCTGAATACCGATGAGGTTTGGAGGTAGCACCGGTTGGGACGACATGGGGGCTTTGACGGAAGAGAGAGGTGGCGCTGCTTAGCCAAGGAATGTGGGCATACGGGACGTTGGTTCAAACGCAACTTATAGATACTGATCCAAATCTGGAATCACCTCAGAAACTTCATATCGATTGACCAGCGAGGTAGCAACCCCCCAAAAAGCGCGCTACCGCCGCCTCCGAATACCCTAACTTCTTTCACCGCACTCTGGCATATTTGCTTTTGAATCAACCTCCCCTTTTCGATTCCTCGAATCATCACAGGGTGAAAAGTTCCAGGAGCGTCTAATCTGGCTTGACGAGGCATGGCTCTTTTCCACCATAAAACCACTTTAATGCAAAGTGTATATTTTCGACTACGTTCCCCATCTTACCCCATCTTTACAAAGTCGCGGTAGTCAGCAAGAACTGCTGAGTGAATATCGAAGATATTCATGGGAGTGACTCCGGCCATGCAATAAGGCCATTGGCCCTTACCGCCTCCCAGAGCTGCCGATCATAGCTCGCCACCGTAATGGCCGCGCCCAGCATATCCTGCCAGAATAGAGCGGACGCCAGGTGAACCGCATCGTAGCCGCGCAAACCGTAATCCCAGGCAAGGGATGCGGCGCGAGACACGAGGCCCTCCGTCATCTGGAGGCGGACAAGGTTTTCCCAATCGCTGTTGAAAACTTTCAAGGCGGAAACCGCCTCGTCCCGCGGCAAAACCTGAATACGCGAAGCCTTGGCCAGGGCTGCGGCCACTTCCGCCCGGCTGATGACCGCCGTACCGACAGCTTCGGCCTGACCGATGAGCTCTACGACCTCGGCAGAACCCGCCTCGGCCACATATCGCTTGACCAGCGCACTGGCGTCGAGATAGGCGATCATTGGCGGTCCTCAATCAGGAGCTCAGCCACGGTTCGTTTTCCGCGGACCCGCGCGACAGGCACCATGCGCTTCAGTTTGCGCTTGTTCCAGAGCAATAAGCCCGACTGGGCCATCGCCTCAATCCGGTCTTGAATCGGAAATGCTGTGGGAATGATCCGGCCTATCGGGGTCCCCCGCTCCATGATCTCCACCGACTCTCCGGCCTTGGCCAGCCGCAGGTAATGACTCAACCTGCTCTTGAGCTCGCGTATGTTTACTCTCGTTTGCTTCATCATTACCCCCATATGCGTCGCTCTACCTTTTGTAACTACATTATATCATATTGTGGTCACATGTAAAATAGATTATTTCTGTAAAGTGCAGATTTTCCACTAGCCTTTCCACAAAAAGGGAAGTCAACTTAGTCAACAACGTCCCGCACTCACTCTTAACAGGCCGCCTTTGGAGAGGAAGATGTTTTTGAATCGATTGGGGGAGGCCCAAGGCTCGGAAGGTTTCCATGACCAAGGGAAGACCCCCAAAGGATGTGATGAGAAAGTGGGATGTATCTTCAACTAACTGGAAGGGAAGCAACCCTTGTGCTATATTCATCCCGCACCTCCTGGGTGAAGAAAAGGTTGAGAGAGACGACCTTAACTTCATTCAATGTTCATGCCACCCCAGGAGGTGTTTCCACTTTTTACCCAATCTTTTTATTGCGGATCAGGGACCCATTCCAGAATTGCCAATAGGAAGTCAATGTGATAAGATATATGGAAAAAGGGGGTAAATCATGCGTGGGATGAAAGAAATAATACAGGAGGCAGAGTCCCTTCCTGTTGAAGAAAGGGCTATGATTATTGATTCGCTGCTGCGAACACTAAATCCTCCTGCCGCGGAAATCGATGTTGAATGGGCAAAGGTAGCCAAACGGCGACTCGCAGAGTTGCGATCTGGCCGAGTGAAGGCCATTCCAGGAGATAGGGTGTTTGCGAAAATCCGGGAGCGCTTCGAGAAATGACCTTCTCCTTTCATCCCGAGGCTGAATCTGAGTTCCACGAGGCTATCGAATACTACGAAGAATCTGGGCTTGGCCTCGGTTACGATTTTTCAATCGAGGTGCTTGCCACTATTCAAAATATTATCAAATACCCAACTGCGTGGCCGGTCATAGAAGAAGACGTCCGGCGCTGTCTTGTAAAACGTTTTCCATACGGCGTTGTCTATAGCATTGAGCAGGGCGAGATTTTCATTCTTGCAGTAATGCATTTGCGCCGACATCCTGATTATTGGAAAAACAGACATTGAAATAGCCTAACAAGCCGCTCACTTGGCGCCTTACTGACACGCGGGCAATAGGCCTACACTCTTGACATGGTGCAGGGTTCCAGGGGTTCTAGGAGCGTCTAATCTGGCTTGACGAGGCATGGCTCTTTTCCACCATAAAACCACTTTAATGCAAAGTGTATATTTTCCACTACCTTCCTCTTCTATGTCCCCTTTCCACCAAAAGGGAAGTCAACGTAGTAACAATGTCCCGCACTCCTCGCCGAGGAGGGGCGGAGGCTGGGTGGGATTAGTGTGTCGGCCATCAGCCAGAATAAGAAGCGCTTGGAGGCATCGCTTCGGAAGAATTCTCGTCTGCGCGAGAGCCTACAAAGGTTGTCACAAGGGTTGGGTTCGAAACTTAGTCAATAGTGCAGGTTTGACCCCAATTTTTCGAAGAAGGCGAAGATCAAAGCGAGGTATATTCCCCGCATGGCTTCCCGGCAGAGAGAATCCCTCTACCGGAACTGGAAAAGGGCCGTTGAAAGGGCGAGAGGGTGGGAGGAAGAGACGAAACAAAGGGAGTCGGGTGGGGGGGATGTCTAATTAATGGCCGAATACGTTTGTCCCGTATGGCTGGGATATTTTTTAGCCAGTCCTTTTAGGAGGCTTTTCCAGAACCCCTGGAAAAGCCTTGAACCGTATGTTCAGAAGGATATGAAGGTTTTGGATATCGGCCCCGGCATGGGATTTTTCAGCCTGCCCCTCGCTCAACTCGTTGGCCCGAAAGGTAAGGTCATAGGCGTTGATCTCCGCTTCAGCCCTTCTTATACGGATGGACAATCTGCAAACCAGGAATCGGAATATAATGTTTCTTGTTGAAGGTATAGAGTGGGATCTTGAATGAAACGGCCAACTGGCCTATCAATACATCGATGATCCCTATTTGGTGACTCCTATGGTGGATGGCAAATATATCAAGTGCCTCGTTGCAGACTTCAGGGGTAGGCCAAAGCACCTCAAACGATGACAATTTCTTACGAACTTTTGCGACCTCCCTTTTGGTTTTGCATCCCTGTATCAGTTCCATGACGACGAATCCCGGCAGAACGATAATTTCATCGCCATGCGAATTCAACCAGACAATGGCCGGCGGGTAATCCCTGAGCACATCGATCATGATATCCGTATCCAGGAGGATCATATTCCCCTCTTTTGTGCTTTTTCCCGCAAAGCACGGGCATAAAGAGAACTGTCTCCGATGGCATGATTTTTCCACATGCCAACAAGGCCGGAGGCCAGCAATTGTCGGGCGGTGGAAGGTCTTGATTGCCTTTTTAAAGGCTCAGATATCACGATCATCTCAACGACCTGACCTTTTTTAAAGGGCAGTCCTATCAATTGAATTTCGCCATCTTTTTTCATCTTTTCTTTAATAATAATAGCCTCCATAAAACGCCCTCCTATGTTTCAGTAATCCCTATCAGAAATGGGGTCTATTCAGGTCTCCAAACCATGCAACCTCCTGGCTACCCGATGGGTACCGATTAAGGATTGATGGATAAGGACAGAAAAAGAAGTTCGCAGGTGTAAGGGGATTGTATTAAATTAAAGGGCTAAGATCAAGATATTTTTGGATATGGGCCCTATCAGAGTCAAAAAATGTTCCAGATAGATGGACTTGATATTTTCTTTCAGAGGTTTACAATCCTCCCCCTCCTTTTTTCGAATTGCCTTGGCGATTGCCGAGGTGCAGACCCCTAACTGCCTTGCTATGTCCGCCATCGCAATCCTATACTCTCGACTCAAAATCCATGAACATGGTTCTCCAGAAAAGGCTAGGCCAGCATGCGGGTGCGGGTGACGAAGTCTTTCGGGTCCAGGGTATCCCGAAAGATCCCCTTGCCTTCCATTCCTCGAATCATCACATGAGGCAAAGTTCCTGGAACGTCTAATTTGGCTCGACGAGGCATGGCTCTTTTCCACCATAAAACCACTTTAATGCAAAGTGTATATTTTCCACTACATTCCTCTTCTATGTCCCCTTTCCACAAAAAGGGAAGTCAACGTAGTCAACAAGGTCCCGCACTCCACTGTTGTTTGATAATGCCCGATGTCATAATTTGTCTTTGAACCAACGTCCCGGTCTCATAGCTGATCTGAAACGCATCAGTCTCGATTACCTGAAGGAATTCCACCAGAAAAATCCCCTGCGTCCGAGGGCTATGAAAGAAGAACTTAAAACCAAGCTTCCTCCCCAGATGGATACCCGGCTCTTCAATCACCTATTGTCCATCCTTAGCGAAGAGAAAGAAATTATCGTCGAAAAAGAAACTATTCGTCTAATTACGCACACCATTGCCCTCAAAGATGAAGAAAAAGACCTGCGCCAAAAAATAATTATTCTTTATGCCCGGGGAAAGCTCCAGCCGCCAGTGGTGAAAGAAGTCTTAGCTGAACTGGGAGTTTCCGAGAGCGAATTTAAGCCGGTCGCTCAGCTTCTAACCAAAGAAGGACTGCTGGTCAAGGTGAAAGATGATCTTTATTTTTACCGGCAGGCTCTTGAAGAGCTGGAAGGGAAGGTGGTCGATTTCCTTAAGCAACACAAAGAGATGAACCCCGCCCACTTTAAAGGCCTCTCCCAGGTTTCCCGCAAGTTCGCTATTCCGCTGCTGGAGTATTTCGACGCCCAAAAGCTAACCTTGCGTATCGGGGACAAAAGAGTGCTGCGTAAATAAGGGATATCCCCCTCGGCCCTCCTTTACCGGATGGAAAAATACCGCCTGAAAAAAAATCCTTAACTGCTTATCCTGGCGTTTTTACTGCGAGAGGCCGGTCAGTTGAAACGCGGCCCAGAAGAAGGGATGGGGATACTTCTCTTTCACTTTGATTTGCGCCTGGCGGAGAGCTTCGTCCTTCTCCATCCGGGTGACCTTCTCGTAGAAATCAACCATGAGATCCCGGGTGGCCAGGTCGTCAACCTTCCAGAGGCTGGAAACGATGGACCGGGAACCGGCGTAAAGAAAGCCGCGCGTGAATCCCATAACGTCATCCCCGCTGGCTACCTTGCTCAGAGCCGTTTCGCAGGCGCTGAGGGTGATTAGATCCGCGTTCAGGCTGAGCCGGTAAAGATCCCCGGCCTTAAGCAGGCCATCATGATCCTTCCCTTTGGCCAGGAGCAGGGCGGAGTTGAGAGGATTCTCGGGATCAAAGAGACCGTGGGCCGCAAAATGGATGATGGGAAATCGACCGCCGTGTTGGGCCACATAAGCGGCCTGAGCGTCTTTTCCGAGAAGAACTTGCGCCCCGGGCAGGATCTTGGCGATTGCCAGGGCTTCCTCCTCGGCATATTTCAGGCTGTACTTCGGGTCGCCCAGATCCGGGTTGCCCAGGATGAGGGCCTGGCGGTCGTCCTTTTTCAGGGAAGCCTTTAAAAATTTGAGCACGCTGGCATTCGGGAGCACGCGAATGTTGTGAAGGTCTAAAAGATACTCTTTCCCGGTGAAAAGGGCCCCAAAGGGCAAATAGTGCAGCGCGCCGTGCGGTACAACGGTTAACTCCTTTGTATTGATCAGGCTGTGAATGGGGGCGACAAGCTTGTCATAGAGCATTTTCGAGAGTTCCCGGTACCCCTGGGAAGAAGGATCGGCGAGGGCTTCCCTGAGTCTTTGGACGTCTTTTTCAATTTCCCCGGCCGCAAGTTTTTTAGCCGCGATTCCTTCCCGCTTCAAGACAAAGGCGTACCAATCTTTGCCGGTTGAATAGTACTCAAGCAGAGTTTCGTTGGCGGTAATCCGCTCCCGGATCTCCCCCAAGCTTGTGCCGGTAACCGTTACCAGAGAAGCAAATTCAGGGGCCTGTTCGGCCAGTTCCTTTTTCAGGCTGATCACCACCCCCCGCGTTTGGCGTCCTTCTCCCTTATCCGCCTGATCCTCGATGATATTCAAATTGTTTTCAACCTTCGCCAGCCGGTTCAAGGTGTTTTCGACTTTGGAGGCCTCCCGGGAATGAGTCACAATATTTTTCTGGGAAGATAGGAGATCGACGAGGGCCCTTCCCTTGGCCCGCTCCACGTATTCGAAGGCCTCGGCTATTCGACCGCCGGCGACCAATAGGGAGACCATCTCCTGATAGATGGACTGCTTATCGCCGACATACCCGATCCGCCCGGTTTCCGTGTTTATGGACGAACGCTGCTTTTCGATGACCTCGGCCGCCTCCTTGAGCAGTTGCTCCGCCAGTGACTGCTCCCATTCCGCCCGGGCGATTTTGGCCCGGTCAAGCAGTACCGGCCAGTATAGCCCGCCGATCTGCTTGATCTGCGGATGTTTCAGGAGCTGGTCATAGCCGCTTTTCGCTTCCGCTATGGCCCCGGTCTCATATAGGCATTTGGATAAAATGAAGAACTTGGGAAGTTCCTGAAAGGTCTGGTCGTAAAAGGCCGTGACCATGCCGCTCACCTTGGCCGCCGGATTCTTGACTGCCGCCAGGGCTTTGTTGAACCTCTTCCTGGCCATATTTACCCGAGCGATAGCCAGGTACTTCTCGGGCCCCAGGATGGAAACGTCCGGGGAAACGCTTTCCAGCATAGCCAAACAGCGCTCGACTTTGCGGTCGCGGTTCAAGTTGGCATAGGCGATTCCCAGGATGCCGGCAATATCTATGAGCTGCGACCGGTAGAAATTGCTGGATTTCCCTTTAGGTTGATTCAGGAGGGCATAGGCTTCCTCGGCTTCCTTGATGGCGCGGTTGTAATCTCCCTGGTCGAGATAGGCAAGCCCGCGCAGGGTTTTTGGGTATACGGTGAGGTCGCTTCCGTAATAGCTGTCGTCCCCCATGGCGATATTTTTCTCCAGGCGGTCCACTGTCGCGAACATTTTTTCGTAGTCCCGGATCTCATAGAAAGCCCCGGCAAGAAGGTATAACTGGAACGAGGGAGTTTCGCCTGTTTTCTCCAATTTTGGTTGCAGGGCCTTGATCACTTCGTGATGCTGTTTTTTCTGCATGTAGGAACTGACCTGAAGCTCCGTGATAAACGCGGGGCTACACCCGCAGGCGAGTAACAGCAGAAAAACGGAAATCCCCCTCAGGTTTCCCCAGGGAGTCATATTTTTCCACCTTCGGGCCAGCAATCTTCCTATCTCCTTCGTTAACCTAGTTTTCATCCGAAAACTCCCTCTCCCCTCAGGAGACTGTGTCGGAATAAGATGAAAGGCCGTCATTCCTGCGAAACCTGTCCCTGCATGTTTTAAGCAGGGGGCAGGAATCCGGGTCCTTGAAATTATTGTACTCTCCAACTGCCTGGATGCCCGCTTCCGCGGGCATGACGAATTACGACCCAGCCTTTCAGGCGGGGAGAGGGGGAATGAAAGGCCAAAAGCCTTTTTGATTATCATAACGAAATAACACTTCAATTTCAATAAATAGTCCGGGAAAAAGATTGACTAACCACATTTTTCTATATAAAATCAATCCGTTAATAAAATAATTTAAAAAATGTTATCTGCAATCTGGCTCTATCGCCAGCTGTCTACTCTACCATTTCGTTTATAATTTAAAAGGTGATTTCTCATGGAGATAAAATTTTCACGCCATGCTAAAAGGAGGGCAAAACTTTACGCGATTTCTGAAACAATAATAACGGAAATATTAACGGACATGAGTTTGCACCAGGGTGAACATAAAATTATAAAACATGTTTCAGGTTTATCAAATCAACTATTTCCCGTGGCCAGACCCCATTTAAAACCCATTTAAAACATTTAAAAGTTCGTTGCTGCCGATCTCATTTCTCAAGCAGCGCATGACGAAGAAACGGCGGCCGTTCTGTTCTGCTTATCCAGAAATTTTGCTCTGGAAGTAAGCAGGAATGTCGTTAACCAGTTGGCTTCCCTGCCCCGCAGCCGGATGGCAGAGCAGGCGTTAAAAAATTACGGGACCATTCTCATTGTAAAAAATCTCACCGAGGCAGCGAGAATGATTAACGCCCTTGCTCCTGAGTACTTGGAGTTGGCCGTGATGAATCCCTTTCAGCTCTTAATGGAAACTAAAAATACAGGAGCCATCTTCCTGGGTCACATTTCTCCGGAAGCCATAGGGGGTTAAATTGCCGGCCAGGGTCACCGGTGAGGAAAAGCCCAGGATGGCAACAGAGGAGAGGGCGACCGGCATACGTTGTTTTACAATTTCCAAGAGGATTCGGGTCACGTCAGGATTCAAAGTCAGGGGACTCAGCATCCAGGAAGTGATGAAAGACAGAATGGGCCTCTGCCTTAGCTCTTTTTCGCTACCCGCGATCATTGCCCCGAGGCTCATCACTTCCTTCACTTTTTCGGGGAAATAGACATTCCCCATGACATGCTTGCCGGTGTTTACAAGAGAGGCGTAATACTTATTGATATCGAGTTTTTCCAGCGGAACGTCCTGAGCCTCCACGGGCCGGATATAGAAATCAATATATCTGAGACCATCTACGAGGCGGGCAAGGTCGGCCACATCTTTCAGGGTTGCCATTCTTAGCTTCTTAGTCTCCAGATCGAGAGTGTGTATCTCCGCTCCTCCCGTGCCGGCATAGACTTTTCGGTTCTCCAGAATCAGGTCGTTTGCCGGATCTCTGCCACAGAGAAGAATTCTTGGGGGAGCTGTTTTAAGGGCCTCTTCCACCATCTTTGCCGGAATCTTGACGACCTGGTCATCCGGTCCGATGCGAGCACCCCCTTTTCTGTAAACCTCCATCGCTTCAGAGAGGGGCACCTTCACTCCGCCTTCTTCCAATATCTTCAGAGAGGTTTGGTGGATCCTTTCAATCTCTTCTGGCGATAAAAACTTGAGCTGTCCCCCTTCAAACGATTCCCGAACCATTTTAGAACTTTTCACTCCTGCTCATGGATGACCAAACAAAAGGGGCGAAGAAAACTGGGCTGATTCCCCTAGTTCCTCCTCGATCCGGAGGAGGGTATTCTGCTTGGCGATTCTCTCTCCCGACCTTGGAGCTCCGAATTTGACGAGAGGCGCCCCTACGGCCACGGCCACTTCCGGAACCGGATCATCTCCGCCTCCGGCCCGGCCAGACCCCAAAAGCTGATAACCATGTTCCTGGGCATAGGCCGCCGTGTCCATGGCTTCAGAAATGGTCCCAACCATATTGGGCTTGAGGATCATGGCGTTTGCCGCCCCCATGGCCACCCCTCTCTTCAGCCGTTCGAGGTTCGTTACAAAAAGATCATCCCCAACGATTAAGGTATTCAGCCGCCGGGTAATCTCTACATACCCTTCAAAATCATCTTCCTCCAGGGGATCTTCAATCATAAAAAGAGAGTAGGATTTGGCCAAACCCTCGAGGAAATGGATGATTTCATCCCGGCAGCGCTTCTGTCCCCTAAAGTTGTAGCATTTGTTCTCTGGGTCGTAGAAATGGCTCGCGGCGCAATCTAATCCCAACCGGAACATCCCCGCATAGCCAGCGGCTTTTGTGGCTTCCAGCAGGATTTCCAAAATTTCTGCGGGCTCCTCCGCAGGTGCGGCATATCCTGCCGAAGAACCAGTTTGCAGACCTTTCTGTCCATAGCGCTTTTTGATTATTTCGCCCAGCGTAGAAAAAACTTCCACACCCATTCTTAAGGCTTCGGAAAACTTGCCTGCCCCCGTAGGCGCCAGGATAAATTCCTGGAATTCTATTCTGCGCTCGCCGTAAACTCCACCGTTAATCATATTAAACATGGGAAGGGGTAAAGTGTGCCCTTTTCCTTTGCCCAGATAAAGATAAAGGGGAACCCCCTGGAAATTCGCCGCGGCCCGGGCCACCGCAATAGAGACGCTGTAGATGGCATTGGCCCCCAAACGGGACTTATTGGGGGTGCCATCCAACTCAATCATGAGGTTATCAATCCCCCGCTGATCGAGAGTGCTTTTACCCTTCAATGCCGGGTAGATAAGTTCGTTTACGTTTTTTATAGCCTCTTGAACTCCCAGCCCTCCGTAACGCTTTCCTCCGTCACGCAGCACAAAAGCCTCATGCCTTCCCACCGAAGTACCGCAAGGGGAAGAGCCTCGTCCCATGGATCCATCGCCGGCCCAGACATCCACTTCCACCATCGGCCGTCCTTTACTATCCAATATTTCGCGAGCCTTGATCATCGATATTTTAGGGTCTTTCTTTGCTTTCCTCATAAGATTGCGCTCAACTTTCTCTCCTTAACCTTTTGATGGTTTCGTAAAAAGTCGCCACACCGGTGAAAACCGGTGTCCAGAGATGTCGGAACATATTGAAAAGAATGGAGCTTCTTGCAAAAGTATTTTTTTGTGGTTCGACAAGCTCACCACGAACGGAAAAACTAAATAATTTCAACCTAAGCCCGTTCACCCTGAGCCTGTCGAAGGGTAAATTACGGACTTTTGCAAGAAGCTCAATGGATTCCGGCTTTCGCCGGAATGACGAAAGAGCACAAATTACGACTTTTTACGAGACCATCCTTTTGGTTCAATATAAATCACGTTCAAGTCGCAGACATTTGTGCCCGTGTTTCCGGTCACAATTGCATCGCCAACCATTCGCAGAACTGCCGAGCTATCATGGGCGCGCAATTGCTCATACGCATTCACACCTTTTCTTTGAGCTCGCTCCACCGTTGTGCCGTCGGTAATGCCCCCAGCAATCTCCGATGGACCATCCGTGCCATCGGTATCGATCGCCCCAATACAAAATCCTTTCAGGCCTGCCGTTTCCAATGCAAAACTAAGAGCCAGTTCTTGAGAAGGCCCTCCCATCCCGCAGGGGCCTTCGATCCTGGTTGTCGTTTCCCCTCCGGCAATAACCACACAGGGAGGTTCAAGGGGACGATGGTTCAAAGCGATTTCCTTGGCTACAGCGGCCAAAAATATCCCTGCTTCTCGACTCTCCCCTTCGAGGTGTGTGGTCAGGATCAACCCGTTAAGGCCCATACGATCCGCGGCTCGTTTGGCAGCCTCACAGGCATCTGCTGGTTTTTGCAATACGAAGTGATGGATAGACTTGCCCAGAGTTTTAGGAGTCTCATGCGCCGGGTTTGAGTTGTGAAGGAGTTCAACGATCGAGGGAGGAATCCGGGATAGAAGATCATATTTTTTCAGGACGCCGCGGGCATCCTGGAGGGTGGTGGAATCCGCTGCCACGGGGGTCCCGAAAAACTTGGCGGGTTCGGTCGGGTCGGCTGTGGGCTTGTTCCCCACGGAATCGGAGATGATTAAATTGATCATCTCCGCCCCTTGAGCTTCAATTTTTTGGGCCAATCGCCCTCCATTGGCGGCCGAAATGTGGCGGCGCACGGCATTGATTTCCAGGATGCGGGCCCCGCTATGTAAAAGCTCGGCCGTTACTTTCATTTCATCCTCTAAAGTGATTCCCGGGACAGGGCAGCTCATCAAGGCCGAACTGCCGCCGCTAATCAAGCCAATAAAAAGATCCTCAGGTCCTGCCTCATTCACCAGATCCAAAATACGCCGGCTGGCCAGCAGGCCCTCTTCGTTGGGGAGAGGGTGGCCGCCTGCGGCCAATTCTATCAGGTGTAATGAATCCGCACCTTCTATTTGTTTTACAATCACTATGCCTTTCGTAATCCGGTTTCCCAACGTATCTTCAACTGCTTTGGCCATGGAATTACAGGCTTTGCCGGCTCCAACCACAAAAAGACGGCGTTTTCTTTTAAGATTCCATGTTTGGTTTCCTATCCGCAGAATATTTCCATCCAGCCTTAAAATATCTCTGATCACCTGGTAGGAATCAAGGGTTTGCAGGGCCGCTTCAACGATCTCCAATACCACTTGCCGGCTGGCGATATCGCCAGTTGCAACTAAACTTTCTCGATTCTTGATCTTCATTTTGGTTCATCTCCAAATTAGTTGATCAAATTTTTAATGAAACCCTTCCAAGGGCCCGGAAGGAAAGGCAGATTGCGCCGCAAGCATCGGCGGGATATCTACTTTCCATAAACCCAGAGCTTACCTTCCGCAAAGCGCAGCGGGGGCGGGGAAACAAAGCTTTGAAGATATTGCCGACTCCCCCGCCAAAGCTTAGAAAAGATATGTGCCTCATGATTGCAAGCAATATGACTTTCCTTCCGGGCCCCTGAAATCACCGCCCATTTGAAATATGCCAGCTATTTGGCCCTCAACTAATTTGGAGATGACCCTCATTCTTAAACCGCATATTGATCAATCTTTTTTTCGTTGATGATAACCCCTAAGCCAGGCCCCTCGGGTGCGGCGACGTATCCTTCCCCGTCAATCCAGATTCTTGATTCCAAAATACCACCCAACTGCTGGTACGCCTCGATCGTTCGGGTTTTGGGCTCATACATCAGTTCCACCCAAGTGTTGCCCGGAAACGTGCAGGCCAGATGGACCACTGCTGCCAGGCCGATCCCGCTCATGCTGTGGTGAGGGACGAATTGCCTTCTGTACATCTCGGCCATGGCCGCAACCTTGCGCAACTGGGATACGCCCTCGGACATGGCGCAATCAGGCTGGATGATGTCGTAAACCCCGCGTTCTATGAGCCAGCGGAATTCGTGCAGCCCTTGGTTTTTTTCTCCCCCGGCGATGTAAATTTCCGTGGCCTCTCGCAGGCGAATCAGATTGTCAAAATCATAGCGGGAGAGTGGTTCCTCCAGCCAGAGCACCCCCCGGGCTTCCAATTCGCGGGCCATACGCCAGGCCCTCTGAAAATCCCAGACTACCCCCTCCTCGGGAGATGGCAAATTGGTGGCCTGATTGGCATCCACCATAAAATCCATTTTCCCCTGGGTTGCCTTCAGACAGGCATCCACGATGGAAAGGTCATCGGTCATCTTCTCCTTGTGCAGCCGAAGTTTCATGGCCTTGAACCCCAATTCATGATAATGCGCCGCAAGCAAGGCTCTGTCTTCCGGGTTTCCCATTTCCACGGTGCTGGCGTAAGCCAATATTTTATTGCGGTAACTTCCCCAAAGCTTATGCAGCGGAAGGTTTGCCACCTTGCCGATAATATCCCACAAAGCCATGTCAATGCACCAGATGCCGCTTCCGGCATGGCGATAAACCCGGGCCAAGCGTTCCGCGGCCAATGGGTCTTCGCCAACCAAATAGGGCTTGACCTGGGTTAAGATCACCCCGGCAAGATGGCCGCTTGTTCCCCCAATGCCCATAATCCCTTCATCGGTGAAGATGCGCACCAAGGTAAAGTTGTGGGAGGAAACGACCAGGCCAGGCTGCCAGGCAGGACTCACCTTCCCCGGGTAGGGAATCGTAAGGTTATGGGCAACAACATCCATTATCTTCATGAAACCGCCCCCGTTAGGACTTTTTGTGATGAAAAAAGAATTAATAACAGAGCTTCTTGCAAAAGTCCGTAATTTACCCTTCGACAGGCTCAGGGTGAACGGGCTTAGGTTGAAATTATTTAGTTTTTCCGTTCGTGGTGAGCTTGTCGAACCACAAAAAAATACTTTTGCAAGAAGCTCACGTAATAAGGAATTTTTTCGAATTGCCTTGGCGATTGCCGAGGTGCAGACCCCTAAATGCCTAACTATCTCCGCCATCGAAATCCTATACTCTCGACTCCAAAACCATGAACATGGTTCCCCAGCAACGGCTACGCCAAGATGCGGGTGCCGGTTTGTTTAGATAGGTCTCCTAAACGAAGGACGAAGTCTTTCCGGTCCTGGGTATCCCGAAAGATATCCTTGCCTTTTATCTCTCGAATCATCACATGGTGCAAAGTTCCAGGAGCGTCTAACCTGGCTCGACGAGGCATGGCTCTTTTCCACTATAGAACCACTTTAATGCAAAGTGTATATTTCCCACTATGTTCCTCTTCTATGTCCCCTTTCCACAAAAAGGGAAGTCATCGTGGTCAGCAACGTCCCACACTCCCTTAAAGAGTTGACCCCTTAGGATTTTCCCGGCCCCTGAATATGGGCAGCACCTCTCTTTTCCCTATACCACGTTTTTTTCACGACTTCAGGGGGAGGGCTTAAAAGGTATTTTCTACATAATCTGGAAAGGGGCAATTAAAGTGGGAAGCGGCACTTCAATCACTGTCGGTTTCTTGGCATCCAGTGCTTCCCGAAGCGCTTTCCCCAAATTTTCCGGTTCGGCTTTCATCCCTTTGGCTCCAAATACCTCTGCCACCCTGGCAAAGTCGGGATTATTTAATTCCGTCCCTATTATTCTACCCTGAAAATTGACCTGTTGATCGCTTTTGGTAGATCCAAAGGCCTGGTCATTGAAAACTATCGTGATCAGGTTAATCCCGTACCTTACAGCCGTGGCCAGCTCAGGAAGGGCATACATGAATCCCCCGTCTCCAACGACACAGACAACCTGCCGATCTGGAGCTACCAGCTTAGCGCCCAGGGCTGTGGGGAAAGAATATCCCAAGGTGGCAAAATAGGAAGAAGTGATATAGGTGCGCGGTCGCCTGACCTCATAAGCCAGATTGGCCCAGTAACCGATGTTGGTCACTCCGCACACCAAGATAGCGTTATCGTCCAATTCTTTCCTTAGGGATTTGATAATTTGCCCCTGCATGGGGGCCTTTTCCTGGAGCCAATTCTGGTGATTCTTGCGGAATTGTTCCAGTTCCGTGGAATCCCAGCGTCTTTTGCTGACATTAATTTTCTGCACTTCCTCCGCCAGCATTTTCAGGGCGACCTTCGCATCCGCTACCACGGCAACTTCTGCCGGATAACTTTTGCCGATCATGGATGGATCGGCATCCAACTGGATCAATTTCTGGGGAAACTTCAGGGCTGTAGAGGGCCGCGCCTGCTGCCAAGTAATGCGCGTGCCCACAGTCAAGACGACATCCGCTCCAGGCATGGCCCAGCGGACTGGACCAAACCCATAATACGCACCTCCCAGGGAAAGGGGGTGGTTTTCCGGGATCGCCCCTTTGCCCTGGGCAGTTGTGGCTACTGGTGCTCCTAAGGCTTCAGCCAGATCTTTTAATTCGGCAGAGCTATCTGAGACGATAACCCCTCCCCCGGCCCAGACGAGCGGTCTTTGAGCATGGACCAGAAGCTCTGCCGCCCGCCGGATGCTCTGCTTATCCACTTCTACAGAAGGGATATTCCCTCCGGGGAAAAATTCAACTTTCCCGCTGGATCTCATGGTATCCCAGGGGATTTCCACTTCTGTAGGGCGGGGCCGCCCGGTCTTCATCTGGCGCATAGCCGTCTGAATCGCGCCGGGTATCTCTTCAACCTTCATCACCCGCTTACACCATTTAGTGACCGGTCGGACCATATCTAATTGATCATTTACTTCGTGGAGAGCCCCTCCGTCTCTTCCTAAATCTTTAGTCTCGATCTGTCCGGCCAGGAGCAAAACCGGAGAAGAACAGGCATACGCTGTCCCGACTGCCGCTAAAGCATTCTGGACCCCGGGCCCGGGGACAACAAGACCCACCCCTGGCTTTCCTTTGATCCGGGCGTATCCATCAGCCATATAAAGCGCCGCCTGTTCGTGCCGGACCACAGTCAGTCGAAGGTCCTTCTCCCCGTAGAGAGCGTCAAAGACGCTCATGATCTGAACCCCGGGGACAGAAAAAAGGTATTCCACCCCTTCCCTTTTCAACGCTTCTACGATCGCTTCTCCGCCGGTCATTATTGGCATAGCCTTTCCTTTCCTGTATTTTTTCTATTTTTTCTTTTCCTTAGCCTTTTGATAAACCGATTCGATCTTCCGTTCCTTTTCTCTTTTCAGTCTTCCAAGATCTTTTTCCCTTTTTTCAGGGGCCTGAACCAAAATTTCCCACTTCGGCGACGGCGATCTTAGCCTCATACACCCGGCGCATTTCAGCAATCTCGTTTTTATGGCTTGGAGTGAGGCGAAATTCTCCCTCCTCACCACTCATCTTTTTGCCCTTTTCCATAGCGATCTCTAAAGCGCTTTTCAACTCGCCCATGATTTCTAATCCTCCTTTCAAAAAGATTAAAAAAGCGAATTGAAAGAATGGTCTTCAACTTTTTAGATGGAAGGAGTTTATAATAAACCACAATTCTTTTCAACAAAAAGTAAGGGTGCTGCGCTCCGGGGTTACCTGCGATTTGTTGAAGAGGGGGTGGGGATGGGAAGGGTCCCCGAGCTTACAGGTGGAGGATTGGGGCAGAGTTTGGAAGGTGGTCCCGAGTGGTGGCTTTGAGCAGGGAGGGGCAGGGGGAGGAGGCAAAGGAAGATATCGAAGGTGCGGCGATTGTTATGCCAGGTGTTGGCTTCAGCTTAGAATGATGATCTCCTCATGGGCCAAAGTATCGGCCGCGTATCGAATGGCGGCATGAATGTCGTCCATTGTAAGTTTGGGATAAGCCTCCATCAGGTCTGATTCCTTTGCTCCCTCGCTAAGCTTCCGAAGGATCAGTTCAACAGGAATCCGAGTCCCTCGAATGACTGGTTTTCCCATCATCACCTTTGGGTTAATCTCAATGCGATCAGTAATTGTCATCTCCAACCTCCTGTGGTCATTTTACAATCTTGCCATATCCAAGAGCAGGGCATCAAGAAAAAGCTTTTCTTCGCTGTCCTTAGGATACAGAGGGGAAAGGGCATTGGCAAGGCGAAAATCAGAGGAGGCTTTTCTCTGGGGATTGAAGGGAGGGTGGCGAGCTTCCCGGTGAGCTTTAGAGCTATAGGAACTTGGGGGACCAGGGCTTGCCCCTCGGTAAATCCGCTCGACGATCTATCCAAGAATAAAGCATTGTTTCCCGGAACTCCTGAAATCCGCCCCGATCAGTTGCTTCAAAACATACGTCCTCGATCACCTTGGTAATTAAAGGAACCGGATTGTGGGTAAGCGAGGATTTAAAGTGGCATTTGAACCAACGTCCCCTCCTTCCCCAAAAAGAAAGATAGCCCTTATTCGCTCCGGAGGGCGAAGGATGGATCAAAAAATCCTGAGCATTTTATCGGTGGGTCAATTCTTCTGAGTAAAGGTGGGTCAATTCAAATGAGCGCCAAAGCCTTTGGTCTTATTTCTAAAATATGACGCAAAAAAGAGCCTAAATTCCCCTTGACAGAGTATGCATTCCTGCTACCATTCCAAATGCAGACTATCCCTCGTCTACAAAAACATCCTGACCTAAACCATTAGCCTTCTGGAGGATCTTATGAAAAGGAGTTTCCAGAATGTGCCAATAGAGGCTCCGGGGAGATATTGTATCTCCCTGAAGCCTTTTTGTTTTTATTGTTCCTAATTCAAGGAGCACCCGAATTTGATACCGAAACAAGCTCCTGATCTCACAAACTGCAGCTCTCGGATAAAAAGTTTCATAGGGGGTATTTTTTTCGGTCAGCGGAAGAAATAATGAAATACCCAAAAAGCTAGGCGGAGAATCCCGAGACCAATAAATTCTGGGGGATTGTGGGTCGCATGTACCTTATAAATGAAGAGGGAGAAGCATCATGATCAAGAGATCCACAATCAATTTTTGGAAAATGCAGGGAGAGGGGGCATGGGGTATTCAAAGAGTCCTTAACATGATCCATGGATATATATACTACACTCTCTATGACCACTATATAGCCTGCGCCATATTCGTTGCGAGAACATTGAGCCGATTCCCAAAGATTATTTTCAAAACAGTGATTATTGATTTTTTTTCTGGGCGATATCACTGCAAAGTCATCACCTATGAAAACGCCAGAAGGTTGATTGCTTTGGAAGAAGATGTTGTCCTACCTACGGAGGAGTCTAAAAAGATTATACCTTGGGAGATAGCCAACAAGATAATTTTGAAGCACAAGGAACAGCTGGCAATACTTGATTGTCCGTGTCGCATAGAAAAGAAAACAGCCGGGAAGGAATACTGTGAACCAATAAACACCTGTATATTCTACGGGAAGGTCGGCGTTGATTTTGTGACAACGCATATGCCACGAATGAACGGTCATCGGGCCAAGAAAGAGGAGGTCTTGAACCTATTGGAGTTACAGCAGAAGAAGGGTAAAGTTTTCACAGTCTGGTTTAAGGATGCGACTGGTTATCGTGCTGGTGTTCTATGTTGCTGTTGCTCCTGTTGCTGTGCCAGTATGGAAGTTGAAGTGCTGTCGCGGAAAAACGGGATTCAAGGATTGGCAATGACAGCACCATCTGGATACTCGGTTGCAGTCGATATTGAAAGGTGCAAGGCGTGCGGCAAATGCATGAAAGCATGCCAGTATAGTGCGATGAAGATTGTTGAGATTGAGGGAAAGAAGAAACTCAGTTACTCCAAAGATTTGTGTATGGGTTGCGGCGTTTGTATAAGCATGTGCCCACATGAATCAATTTCTCTTGTAGTCGACCCTGACAAGGGCGCCATCTTCGATGTTGACTCAATGGTGGAACTATCCAGAAAAACGGTATCAAACGCCCGGTTATGATAATGGGAGTATGACTATGAAACCACAAAGAATCTATATAACTTATTTGCTTGGGTTGCCCATGTTTATGCTTTTTTCATTTGTTCTTCTCTTGTCATCGTGGACTATAGAGAGAATTCAGTTAAAAAAGGTGGTTCCAACAGGGAAGAAAAATTGATGCACGTTTCCTAAAGATTTGTTAAGATTGGGGGACGTAGTGGAAAATTAACACCTTTGATCCTCTCCCTCCTTTTTTCGAATTGCCTTGGCGATTGCCGAGGTGCAGACCCCTAACTTCCTCGCTATCTCCCCAGCGCAATCCCATACTCTCGACTCAAAATCCATGAACATGGTTCTCCAGAAAAGGCCAGGCCAGGATGCGGGTGCGGGTGACGAAGTCTTTCCGGTCCAGGGTATCCCGAAAGATCCCCCTTGCCTTCGATTTCTCGAATCATCACGTGGTGCAGGGTTCCAGGAGCGTCTAATCTGGGTTGAAGTGACATAGCCCTCATCATCAAAAATACACCCAAATGTAAAGTGCATAATTTCCATTACCTTCCTCTCCTACGTTCTCTTTCCACAAAAAGGGAAGTCAACGCAGTCAACAACGCGCTCCTCTGAGGCGTCCCCCTTCTTTCACAAGAAGTGTCAAAGAGAATTAAGTGATATGTCCCCCGAATTCAAGGATATTTGTGAAAAATTAAAGATGTCAAGCCTGACCCCTTCTCCCTTTTTGTTCCATGCTATCGATGATGAAGGGTGGTTTGGGGAGAGTAATCTTGATCCTATGAGGGCGAAAAACCATAGGCTTTGGTGGTTGGTGACTTACGCATTATCTTAAACAAAAAATCCGGGAAAGAGTACAACTCCAAGCCTGAAACTTTTCAATCTCAATTCAAAAGACCAAACCTCTGCCTTGGGCTGACTGATGACAATGCGTTGCTTTCCGAATTCGCTCCTAAATCTATTTCAATACTTTATTACAATTGCCTGACCCCAGACACTGACCCCAGACACAGACAAGATATTTTCGTATTTTCGAGCAATTTCTATCGGTTGTTTACAAACCATACCGAATAATCTTCCAGGAGCTGATGATTCTGCGATTTTTTATTAATGGCTTTCAAATCTGCCAAGGGGAGGACGAATTTTTTTCGATCGACTTCCCGCCGAACAACAACATAAATACCCGCTTCCCAGTCATCAAGGTTGTCGACGAAATCAATTAGGCTAAATTTATCTTTATAGGAGGGCTGGGTTACTTTCAACTCTTCATACTCCCTCTTGCTACCTGGGCCGAAGACATAGAACTCTTCCCAATCAAAGTCTTCGATACCAGTAAGTCGGCAAGGTAACTCAACATGCTGTTTAAGATATTTTAGGTATTTTTTTAAGGTTGCTCCGGTTACACCATATTTTTTTGTTCCCAGGATGGCCATAATTCTTTTTTCTTGTTTATCAAAATAAACCATCATCGCCCCCTAAATTTTTCTTCTATCCCTTCTGAAAACACCCAGCTAATCCACCCCCCGAGGAAGGAATCCTTGGGACAAGCGCAGCACATGGGGAGGTGGAAGCCGTGAAAACTGAATGGTGAATGGAATCGCAAAACGGGGAATAAACTATTTTCTTAAAGCCTCCAAAACCATTGGAAGAATACCATCCTTATCTAAAGTCCCGAAAATAAACCACCTTAGCCATTCATCAATAAAATCAAGCGCGTCTTTTCCGAGGCAGCGATTAGTAAGGTCAAAGGCTTCATGGTGATTTCCAATAGGTTGAATATGATCAAATCTTAGAATGGATTCGTCAGATCCGGAAATAGGGAGTCTCTCCCAAAAGAACTGGGGATATTCGCATTGCAGCACCCTTTCCACAAATGCATCTGCATACCCAGAGCGTTTCCCGCTCCCCTCATCGCGACCATAATATGGAGCAACTAATAAGGTTGGTGCTGTTTGCCACTTTGGCTTCCCACTCGTCAGTTTGCGATCAACTTGCGGTCCATTCTCCCCAATGACCAAAAGGGGACGCCTTTTGGTACGATACAAAAGGCGGACTTCATTTGGATATTCAGGTAATGCTGCTACGGGGAGGGAAGCTTTTTTCCGTCGTTCACTTATGTTAAAGGGGGAAAATTGAACTTGTGCTTTGTCATGGCAGGTAGGATCATCAGTTCTTCCTATAACCGTTACCCGAGTAGGTATTTGTTCAACATGAGGTACGTAGGCTAAAATAAGGCTTCCCCTTTTAGGGAAACGCGTATCATCTTTAACCCACCAGGATTCGGGGCCTATCAGTCCTTGGACAGAATCCTCATGGTAGCTCAGGATCGAACCTCGTTCGTGATTTCCAGATGTCCGAAGAGAAAAAAGCCTCACCCTTAAATTCTTCTATTTTCTCTCCCGCAAGGCTATCTAACCATTCACACCCTGCAAAAAAGATTTCATCGTACCGAGGTGAGCGAATGGAAATTGCTGTTTTTGAAGCCTTCCTTTTTTCAGAAAGCCTTTGCTGAATCCTGATTTTTGCCTCCTTCAAGTTTTTGCTTCTGCGCTTTTGTTCCTTGGTGCTCAATTTCTTCCTTGCCGGCTCTTCAGAGGGCTCAGGTTCCTCTGGAACAGAAAAATCAAGGTATTCTCCTGGGGCTGCTTTTAGCATTGGCTTAGTCAAATAAACATGATTCAAAAGCCCTGGAGTATCAGCCCCGAATTTTCGGATAGCCCATTTGATTGCAGAAGTAACAGTGATTGGAAGGCCTCCTTCGAGCAAATTGTCCAGATTTTCATTTTTTAAAGACCAGCGGAAAAAATCTCCATCCCGATAATCTGAGGGAATAGATTTTTTTTCGGCCCCTATGGAAGAGCAGGCAGGCTCTAAGCGCTTATAAACCTCTACTGACCAGGGGCCGAAGTGGTGAAATTTCCACTGAATGCCGGTGAAAGTTTGGCCCTTATTTCTCTCAGCATGGGCCAGATCGGCCAAATAGACATACTTTACAAGATGAATTGGTCCAAGCTCGCGGTTGCAGAAATCTTCCCCGGCTGCGAGTGCAATAGCATATTGGATGATTCTATCTACTTTTTCTGAATCCATAAGAATATTTTAACGAACTTTTCAAAATATGGAAATGATTAAAAGCGCATCGCTGGAGATGCAGTTTCATAGCATAACCATAAGAAATTTACCCCATACAAGAGGAATCGTCAACACCAAATGAAATACCAAATGAAATAATTAGACTGATTCCAAAAAAAAGGCCTCCGCGGCAATGAAATAAAACTCGCGATTGTTGCGCCGAGCCACCACATGCATCGTCCCCCCGGGCGCATAGATGCGCGGCGGACGGAGCATGGCGATCTGCAAGGTCGAACCGCACCATCTCTCTCACCATACAAGGTCATAGCCGCTCAACCCCCTGCCCTTACACTTAATAAGATTTGCCAACCACATTCAATAAAAACAGGACCTTCAACCTTCTAAGGTGTCCGGTTCCTCGGCGCCCTCAAAAGACCAAACCTCTGCCTTGGGCTGACTGATGACAATGCGTTGCTTTCCGAATTCGCTCCTAAATCTATTTCAATACTTTATTACAATTGCCTGACCCCAGACTCCACGTTGCCGATGAAAGTTGTTCAGCATACGTCGCAATCCCTTTTTAATCAGGTCATTCCTTCCAACCATAGAATTCTTCCTGTAGATACTTCGCGGGCTCGTCGCAATCCCTTTTTAATCAGGTCATTCCTTCCAACCATAAAAATACTAAATAATAAAACTGGCCAAAGTCTTGTCGCAATCCCTTTTTAATCAGGTCATTCCTTCCAACGCTGGACTTCCTATGTGCGTGTTATTCAATGTAAAGAATAGGGCCTTTCGCGGACTTAGGCCGAACCAAAGTCCCGATGCCTTTGGCACGCTGTTTTTTGCCTTAAAATTTGTCATGAACCATTCAAAATTACACATAATTTCGTTTTTGCGCGAACCCTAAATTCGCGAGTTTGAAATTTCTTTAATTTCAGATGGTTAGAAAAGGCTTTGCTGGCGAAGGGGTTCGCGCAAATTTCTCCATCAAACCACAACATAATCCTCATCTTGTTGAAATCCCTCGCCTTTTCCGGAATATTCAACCACCCTTACGCACTTTTCGCACAAGATATAGTATCTCACGCTGTCTTCAATTGGCTCAATTAGCTCATCCATTTTTATCTTCATATTCCCGAATCTCCTCCTGTCCAGGTTGCACTCGAAAACGCTCTTCAGGACTCTTTCTCCGTAACCCTTCATTGCCTTCGCCACCCTGGCGAGACGCTTGGGGTCACTTATGTCATAACTGGCAACTATATGCAGGGCTTCGGTGCCCATAATCCCCTCCTGTAGATTTTTCGATCAAAATGGTCCCCTGAGCGGAGGATCTGCGCATCAGATCACCAGGAATTCTTCATCTTCCGTGACTTCTCCCCAGCCGCAGATTTCAACTTTATCCTGGCAATCTCCGCATAATCTATAGTATCTTACCCTGTCCTTTCTTCTGTCGATGATCTCTTCAACCCTCACCTTAAGCTTCTTATAAATCTCAGCCGAGAAGTTGCACTCGAACACACTCTTCTGCACGCGGGTCCCGTAATTTTTCAGGAGCTTCATCAGCTTTAAACGTTTGCGGTCGTCAACTATATCGTAGGAAATCATGATAAACATTTCTCACCTCAGGGGCATAGGTTGATATTCTGTTTCTTCACCTTTCAGATACCTGGCAAAGTGGCGGACCTGTTCGCGTATGCAGTCCCGGTAGGTCAACTGGTCCCCGGTTAAATGATACTGCACCTTCTGGCTCATTTTTCTTTCATATTGCGCAATGAATTTTCGAAATCCACTTTCCGTCAGGACGACGGCAGGTTTGCTCTTCCCAGCGGCTTCTGATGACGCTATTGCCTCTTCTTCCTCTTCACTCTCTCCAACCATGGCCTCCACCGGTTCCTTTTCCGCCGCAACCGGCCTTTTTTCCTCAAAATCAGAGGGAATGAGCGCTTTGAGATTGAACACACTAAGGACAAGTGGGTCCACAATGATTGGCCTCCACTCTTCCATCAGGTCCAGGGCGAGAGACGGGCGGCCATAATCGACCGAGTGGAGCGTACCAAAATAGGGGTCAAATCCAACCAGGTTCACCGCGGCTATGACCTGATTCAGAAGAAGTGTGTATCCCAGACTGAGGAGAGCATTTATGGGGTCCGTCGGGGGCCTTCTGACCCGACCCGGAAATGCAAATTGCTCCTCCAGGAATCCCCTCGAAAAGCCTTCAAAATAGATGGCGCTTCCCCGTCCTTCATAACCTCTAAGAGCATCGAGAGAATCGCCTTCATAAATCTTGGGCATTAAATTTCGAAGAGCAAGAATCTGGCCTTCAAGCTCAATATTTTCTCTCTCGCGGTTCAGCCGCATCAGAACCGTTCTTAAGTTGGCCAGTTTTCCCTTGACGATTGACCTGGCAGTTTTCAGGCAAAAATTAACATCTTCCATCTTGCGGAATTGTTCTCTCCGCAAAAGAATATTTTTCCCCAGGGCCGCCTGGAGCCGTCCCAGGTACCGGCCCTGCCTGGTCATAAAGGCAGTATCAATCCCTTCCCTGAGAAGATGACGGATAGCCGCAGGAGTAAGATATATATTTCCGAAAAGGACGACCTGCTCAAGCTTAAAAAGGTGGACGGTATGCGCAACCGCTCCTTCCTTCTTGATGATAAGTCTTCCTCCCTCCTTTGAAACCGTAGCCTGCTGTTCGGTCAGGTATAGGATGCTCATGGCCAACCCCATAGGTAAAAGGTGTAAGGTAAAAGGTGAAAGGTCATAAAGAAACGAACGCCTTCATAGCCTGCCTTTGATCTCTTCAATCCTATCGCTGTTAGAAAACTCTTGGAGTAGCAACTCCAACTTCTCCTTTTCTCTCCGAAGCTCATCGATTCTATCCAAGAGATATCGATATCGTTTCCTCAACTCTTCAAGTGAAGAGGGAGATATGGTGTCCGCCTCCTTTACGGGGACCAAGCCGGGATTGACATGGAGGAGGGGGGTTGGATACCCTCCTTCGGGAACCGTTAGGGAGCAGTTGCACGGAAGATAAGCCGTGGTTTCGGGCAATAGTTCTCTTATCTTCGGGCAGCTTATGGGATTTGACTTAAGGCGCGAGGCCAAACGGTCCACCTTTTTCGGCCGGTAATCGGGACAGGGTTCAAGGATGCTGTGAAGGACCCTGAAATCATCTTTCAGAAAACCGACGGTAAAAAAGACCACCATTTTTTCTTCGTGGCTGAGCATCCTTCCCGAACCGGCCTTCCGTTTAATCTCCCCGATGACCGGACAATTCTTCTCCAGCCGCCTCAAGGAATCAGAGGTCTTTTCGGAAACCCAGTCGTACCTTCGATTTTCGGCAATTTTAATGAAGCCCTGAATCTCCCTCCGGCTTACTGAGCGAATTTTTCTAATCCCTAAAAGCTGATCTTCATAGGGCTCGCCGTAATCATCAGTGAAAAAGCATCGCCTTCCCGTCCTGGGATTGAGGCCCAGGGGAAGCATAACCGGATTATCCTCATACCCGATCCCCTTCCCCTTAATTCCCAGAAAAAGGGATAAGGTTATTTCCGTAAAAGGAGCCCGAATTTTATCGAGCAAGACATTCAGGAATCGCTGGGCGAGTTCCAGAGGGATGAATTCTGCAAAAAAGAACCAGACCCTTTGATCCCTTGCACCTGAATTTTCCAGATACGCCGGAATACCGTATTCCCGCGCTTTTTCAAGGATCTCGCGCGCGTAATGTTGAACCTTATCTTCCAGAAGGGTAAGAAACCCTGTGTTCTTTGTATTCTCAACGACCTTTCGCCAGGGAATGCCAACATGGATACAAGCGAATTTAAGAGCTCTATCTCCTCTAAGCTGGTAAACTCCGTATGTTTCCTCCCCCCTGAGGTGGCCGCAAATCTCCTTGAAGCCCAATGTTCCCTGGACATGGGAATGAGCGGGGGTCCCGGTTGCCTCCAGATGGTATCGGGCATAGCCGAATTCTCTTCCTTGGAAGAGGTTCAGGATGATGGCAATGTCTTCCTCGGAGAGATCAAGGGAAATGGTTTGAAAGGAGGGAACGATTTTTCTATCCGATCCCTGAACAGCCCTTGCTGATCCCGTGAATCCCACTTGGTCGTAGAGGGAGGCGAGCATCTTTTGGGCATCGAGGTTCTGAGGGGAAAGAATAACTGACCTCTGCAGATGTTTCAGGGCGCGCTCCCAGACGCCTTTTTCGTAATAAAGAAGCGCCACCCGGAAATGGGATTCAGGGTTGTCGGGGTCGAGCGCAATCGCCTTTTCATAAGACTCCCTGGCCTGGCGAACCATACCCAGCTCCTCGCAGAGCTTTCCCCATTCCAAATGGACCGAAGGGTCCTGGGAAGGGAGGTTTCTTTTGGCGGCCACCACCTTCCGCGCCCTCTCCTCATCCCCTTCTTCCATATAGGCCTTGGCAATGGCGATATAGTGGAGGTGATTATAGGGGTCAGTTTTTATTTTAGCCTCAATTTTTTGAATCAGAGGAATCATCTACTTCACCCGAAAACGGCAAAGTCGCTTGGAGATTGAAATCAACGGTTGTCAAAGTACATATTTTGGGAATTCATGGTCTCTTGACGTAATTTAAAAAATACGTCATATTGAAATTATGATAAATCCTGATCCCTCCTTGGAACCTGACTGGGATGAAGATAATATTAACCATATTGCCGGTCATGGTCTTCGACCGGAACAGGTGGAAGAAGTTTATTATGGCGAAGGTCCTTATCCACCCCTCGCGATTAAAAACAAAAAAGGAAGCGGCCAAAAATCTTATTTCCGGAGACTGAAAAAATGAGCAAACTTCCAGAAAAAATAAAGAAAAAGCTTAAGGCCGAAGCCTTGGCCTGGGATGCTTCTATCGCCAAAGAAAAACCGGAAGATGCTGCCAGACTTCTTGACAAAGCCGAACCCTTTGTTGCCATGCGCCCTCCGCGCCAACCCATCTCCCTGAGCCTTGACCCAGTGGATATTTCCATGGCTAAGCGCATTGCCCGCAGGAAAGGGATTTCTTTTACCCATTTGATTTCCATGTGGCTGCATGAAAGGATAAACCAGGAAAAAGTTGCCCAATCGTAAAATGCCCCCAATCAGGACTTATTCCGGCCAACCTTCAGCCGCCCTTCGTGGGAAATTCATTTTCAACTTTACTTAACTGGCTTCCTAATTCCCTGGGAAAGTCAGCCGCCGAGCAGGCATCCTTTCTATACCCCGCGTGATTAAAATCGTTACGATAAGGTGACAATTTATTCAAGGCTTTGGCTAATTCACGATTTCCTTGGTCTCGATTTCCTGGATGAAAGATTTAGCCCTCTCAGGGTCATCCTGCTTGCGAAATGACGTCATCTTTTTCAGAATACTCTCCGGCGTTTCCATGCCAACCTCTGTCAGGCCCTTTTGACTCTCCAGGGAAAATCCAGCTCTCTGACAAGAGCCTGAAAATTCCCGATGCGGGCGCAAATTAGAGATTCCACACATTCGAACAAGGAGCGGCATTCTTCCCTGGAAATGGGTTTCATCCCGTGGGCTAAGATGGAAAAGTTGCGCTTATACAGCAGAGCTTTGAACTTATTATCCTGCAGAAATTGGTCCCCTGTCGAAACGCCCAACTGGGCAAGCAACTCATAACTTTTTTGTAGACCCAGCCGGATCTTTCCTTCTCTATCCCTCAGTCCTTCGTAATAATTCCTTCTTGAGGCAGGTATTTTGTTAAGGTCCACGTCAGAGGTCTGGATCTCGATGGGTGGGCTGGAAAGTTCCCATTGGGCAAACATTTCGGTCATCCGGTAAAGACGGGAAAGGGCGTCGTCATATTTGCCCTCGTCAAAACGGCGGCGGGCATTATTAAAAATATCGGCCAGCGCATCTTCGTTGATCCTTTCTTTCTCCAGAATTCTGGAAATACTCACTAATCTTTGGGGGATCCCCTCGCCGATCTTGAAAGGTTGAACCTCGGGCTGCGAAAAATTGACTTTGCTATAATACCCGCAGAACTTCTTATGATCGAATGCCTCCCAGCATTGATAGGCCAGGGCAAGGTTTGTTAAACCATCCAAGAGCAACCTTTGATAAGAATCGAGCAGGAATGAGTTGATGGATTCCGCGATTTTTAAAGCAGCCTCGAACCTCAATTCCAGGATGAACCTTCTGCTCATCTGTAATTCCTGCAGGGCGAAGATGCCTTCGGGAGTTATCGATAGAAATTTTTCCGTCCCGTCCATGACAACTCCATTTTTTCTATCCCCGGTAATGTACTTCAAGGATCCGCAGGCGTGAAAAATGGCTGAGATGACTGCTCCCCCGGTCATGGCCTTCGTTCCCGAAGTGAAATCAATTTCCATATCCTCACAATCAAACCCTTTTTGCTGGATTTCCCTGATGAGCGCGTTCATTTCCTGGAAAACGGACTGAATGTCCTCGGGTGAATTAAGCTGATAGATTAGGTGTCGCTTTTCGTCCATACCAAGTTCCCGGGCAATATCTTCCGCATATTTTTTGCTCACCGAGGAAGCCACAAAAGCTACAAAATCGGGATGGCTGTGGCGGATGGTTTTGACCAGCGGCCGGACGATGTTCGTGTCCGGCCGGGTTCTCGTTCCAACGGTCAAAATCAATGCTCTTTTCATTCCTCAACCCTTTCATTCAGGATCCAATAATACCCTCTTGTGCTCAAACCGAGAAAAGATTGATTCATATATATATTTATGGTATTTTTATATATATGAAAAACGGGAGGGAGAAGCATGAAAACTTTAGTCGATATCGATGAAACTTTCCTGAAGGAAGCCATGATTGTATCCGGGGCCTCGTCCAAGAAAGAGACGATCATGCTGGCCCTGGAAGAGCTTATTAAGTCGCGCCTTCGGCAGCAGCTCAAAAGTAAGAAGGGAAGCGGAATCTTGCCCATGAATTTTTCTGACTTAAGGAAGATGCGCCAACGCCGCGCAAAAACCCACAAAACCCTTTAAAACATGTCTCCCTTGGTTCTCATTGATACCAGCGCCTGGATCTGTTTCTTCGCCCGACGGGGATATGCGGAGATCAAAAATACCATCTCCCTCCTTCTGGACGAGGATCTGGTCGCCATTGCCGGTCCGATCATGGTTGAACTCATCCAGGGGGCTCGGATTTCCGAAGAGAAAGAAGATTTGAAAAGGTGGATCAAAGGCCTCCATTGGCTTCCCGTATCCGACGCCCTCTGGCATAGGGCTGCCGAGATGTCCTTCTCTTTGCGGAGGAGAGGAATTACTACATCCCCCATTGATACGTTGATTGCCGCTTTGGTTATAGAATATGACTGCTCCCTCCTTCATCGCGACTCGCACTTCGATCTCATCGCCCGCCATTTTGATCTGAAATGCCATACTGCCTAAGGCATTTCTTCATCGTGCCTGGTTTCTCGTTCATCGTTCTGTTCTTATCGACCATCGTTTTTTGTCGCCTTCATCCACCCCATGGGCAAAACTTCGTTCTCGCTCTTCCTCCAGACCCGCCGGGACTTTGGCGCCGGATCGCCGGGCCTTCTCCCGCTGCCACAAGCATCCCGGATTGATGCCTAAATTCGGCCAGCAGGGCCAACCTGGGAAAAGTAAATCTTATGGCTATACCTAAGGGGTGACAAGGTAGATATCCGCCGAAAGCAACAAGTTTGATTTAATTACCTTTCTTGGTATCGTCTGCCTTTAAAAATGACTCTATTAGGGTCCTTTTCTTGTACTTCTTGAATTGCGGGCCAAGATGATCTCGGATAGCCGCTGCCAATTTGGTCCTGTCAAGGTCATTCGGAAGCTTTTCAAGTTCCTGGATTATCGTTCCTATTTGGCCGGCATCTTGTGGTTTGATTGCTTTTAATCTGGCAATCAGACTTTCAACCTTGGAAGGTGCTTTCGATTTAGCCCCAGGCTTTGGGAGGTCCTCACCAATTGGTGGTTCGAAATACCCATACCCTGCGCTTGTTTTGCCACCGGCCCCCAAATCCATAAGTCCTCCCCTAAGCCATTTTTCTGCTCGGTCTGCCAAGGCCATTTCTTCACTTATAAGCCCAAATTCAAAAGTAGTACCTGCCTTGATGGTAAGAAAATAAATAGGTACAGGGGAAAGCCAATCCGCAGGAGGGGTTAGGTTATGTTGTGAATCCCTGTTTTGAGCGTAATAGTCACTATAATGTGGGTTCATTATATCTACTTCGAGCACAGGAAAAGTTGTTGGCAGGCCGTCGAGAAAAAAGACCTTTCCTTGACGATTCTTTTCTGGTGGGGACTCTATGGGATTTTTATCTTCTGAGCCGAAAACATCCCGAATAATTTTAGGAGTTGCGCCCTCTTTGTCAAGAATTTCTGCGTAAGCCCGAGCCAGCCCCTTTGCTCCGCTGGCAGGCAGATAGGGAAAGCCATAGAGTGGGTGAAAGATAAAGCTTGTTTCGAGGACACTGGTAGAACCAAGGCCCAAAATCAAACGTTCTCCAGTCGTTAAAAAAACCTCTCGAGTTATGTACCCGAACCGTCTAAAATCAGCCAAAAAGTTCCTTTGGCGCTCCCGATAGCTAGTAAGACATTGATCAGGGAAACGAATTTGGCTAACTTTCTCAAAAAAGACTTTTTTCTCTTTGTCCAAAGCCCAATTGTCTCCCCATGCCCAAATGAACTTATTAAAAAGGAGCCCTAAGTTACTGGCCTGATCGAGCCGATCACGGGTAGCGAAGGTTCGGGAATCATGAGGTAAAGGAAGATTAAAAGGGATTTTTGATCTTCTATCATTTCCACCATTTCTTCTTCTATCTCCTTGCTGGCCGCTATGCTTGCTACCTTTCTCCAATCTTTGACGATTTTCATCCATTTTTACTCACCTCATTCTTCGGTTCTGGCAGAACTGCCTCGGCGAAACGGCGTAACCAAGTTAGGTAAGCTAATGTTTCGTTGGTAGCATAACGGTACTTTTCGCTATTTGCAAAAATTATCCTCTTGATTAAGTCTGAGTCTTTTATGTCATCCCACTTCAAATTGTTGAACAACCATCCCTGAAGGTGGTTATACACGATTTCATGGGGGTCTTTGGTGTCCCCCTTCCCCTTATATTTAAGGAAGGCCAGCGTCTGCCCCAGTCCATTGGTGTGAATCAGGGCGGGAAGCTTGAGGACCAATCCCTTATATTTATCTTTTATATCTTTCGAAGCTCGGTTAATCTTTTCAACTTCGTTCCAGGCAGAACTAGCTCGTTTTTGCTCCAGCGTTTGTTGCATCTGAATCCTCCTTTATTAAAAAATTGACGTAGACAATTCCCCTTCCAATGCTTGAATCTCCTCCGAATTGAGTACGCTTATCAGAAAGTTCGGTGACGAGCTTTATGACGTCAGCCGCGGATTTTAATCCTTCAGGACGACTGCCCCAATCGGTGGCTGGATCGTTAGCCATTACAATCGAATAAAGAAGCGAGTCCGATGGCAACGTTTCTTCATAAAACAGGGCTCCTTTGGCAACGGTTTTTGACTCATTATTAATCCTTATCCGCGCCTGCACTTCTGTTGCAAGCTTGACAAAATCGCGAAAAGCATTCTCAGGTAGTACTAAGAGGCTCTTCATCACTTTATCCCGCCAAAATTTATATTCATTTTCCTGGGGAAAGGCATTTTGGGCTAACCATGCCGCAATCTTAGTTACTGCGGTATCTTGGGTAAAGTGAAAAGCAAAATCTTCCAGTAATACTCCACTCCCGTCAGAAATATCATTGCCAGCTTGTATCCCTAACACTTTATCGCTGCCAGGTTCAGCAGGCACATTCCACTGGACCGATTTCCCCGCTATAGTTAAATCACGTTTCAGCCGTTCTAAGGCAAAGCATGATGTGCAATAGGCAAACACCCCTCTCAGTGAGCGGACAGGGAAGAGCAATAGCCGAGCATCGGTAAACGTAACGGCCCCAGCAAACTCTAATTTCTCGTCCCTTTCCAATTCTGGACCAAAGATGTATTTAATTTTTTCTCTGTCCTTGTTTTGGTTCTTTCTATCTCTAGTTTCAAACCATTCCCGAATTGCTCCTTTAACCCCTGAAGCCTGGGCGATAGGGTAATCAGTATAGCGCTCTCGCTGGATAGGTAAATCCACTACACCCAAACTTGATCCACTTCCGCAATGAAGGGAAGTCTCGGTGTACAGAAACATTATTTTGGCTTCTTTAAACATAGTTCCACCCTCCTATTAAAATTAATCCCAGACCAGCCTCGGCATTTTCATCCGATATGCTTTGGCGGTAAAAGGTCGAAAATAATTCCTCCGCGTCTCCCTTGACTAGCTCAAAGAAAAAAACACTACCCGCAGGGACAGCCTTTTTCATTGTTTTGGGTTTTCGTTCGACCAGATTGAATCCACCTATTCCAACCGGTTTGCCAACGGCCGCGCTTACGATTTTGAATTTAAGGCCGGTTCGCTCACCTTCCATTGTTTTGACATCAACCCAGGAAGGCAACCACCCGTTTTTAAAAATAGCGGGGGTGGTTAGTATCACCTTAAAACGGCGCGTTGATTCAATCTTCTCCTTTATGCGATTTGTTTCAAGAATAAAGTCCGCCACTTTTTCGTAATAGGCGGAACGCCAGTCTCCACCAAGGCGAAGGAGTTGTTTACCTTCCTTAGGTAATAACTGTGTCCCATCTATCGCCAGTAAAAAACCTATCCCGTCAGCTAACCGAAAATATTCCACGCTATAGAGAGCTCCTTCGGAGACAGTCCTGCTCTCTCTTCCTTTCCCAATCCCTGTCCTTACTTCTTTCATGTATAAAGATTTTATTGTTTCACCCTCAAACAATTTGTCCCAATTTTGATTATGGGTTTCGCCGTATAGGTAATGTTGCATCTGCTGCAGATTCAAAAATCCGTCAACCCTCTCAAGGGCATTTTCCGTTCTGCACCATAGAGGAATGAAACCAGCGGGAGCATTGCTTGTAGCAGGTAAACCTCTCAGGGGAGCAAGTAATTGCAATTTGGTTTTTTCTTGCCCTTTCACTTTAGCCATATCCTTTGGCATTGGGAAGTAGGGTTCAATTCCATCTTTATTTTTCTTTCCCAGAAGGAAGCTGCTAATGCGCAGTGAACCAGTAGCTTTATCTGGTGTGCCAATCTCGTTAACCACCAATTCAGCTTGTTTCGGGATCTTTTGTCCTTCACGAAAGGCTCCATAGGTCTTGTATTCGGGAAAAACTTCACTCAATATTTTGGAACGAAGCGCGCCATAGAAGGTCGTAGGAGGGGGAGGAAAAACTATACTGCGGGCAAGGTGATCATCACCTGCCGAAAAAGGCTTCCCATCACGAAACATCAAGACATCTGTTGGTTGAATAAAAATATTCATTGGTTTTCTCCTCTGGCTAAAAAAGTTGAGAGCGAAAGAAACTTACCGATTTCAATAAGTCCTTTTCCTGCTTCTTTAAGCTTGACTAACCCTTGCACTTGTTGTTCTACATCGGTTTTCAGTTTTTCTGTCTCTTCTTTAGATAAACTCTTTGCCCGGTGCCTATAAGCTAAACGCAAAAGCTCTGCCTGAATTGCCTTAATCGGTAACGATTCAAGGGCAGTGCTTTCAATGTGGAAATCAGAAGCAAATTTTGCAGAAATGCCTTTGTCCTGGCTAAATAACCTCACCCAATCCCTTAAAAGTTGAATCGTATCAATGCCCGGCTCTCTGTAAAACCATTTCGTTCCAAATTCCTCCGTTCCACCCGAGCGTTTGGCAAGGGCGATTGAGAATGCGTTACGCCCGAGCTTATTTTTTGCCTGCTTTTCATTAGAACGAGCGGTGTCGAGTACTTGGCCCAGATTTTGGGTGTGGTGGGCAATGCAAACGCCCATACTTGCCGAGGCTTTTGTACCCATTGTAAGCGCAAAGCCGTCTTCGGTTCTCACAAAACCTGTTGCCTCGTCGCTCCAGCAAGCCTTGTTCTCATTTCCTTTCAGATTACCCGAAAAGAAGACCCGCAACTTTTGCATCACCTCAGGCAAGTCGCGAAGCGAGACAAATGCCAGAACATCATCTCCCCCCGAATAAATCAACTTACCCAAATGCTCCTCCTCAATGACCTTTCGCGCAATGAACAGCGAGAAGTCTCGTAGGGCTTTGCTGGTGGCAAGATGCAAGGAAGGATTTAATGGGCGGCGTTCTTCACCTATGGCGATCCAATCATTTTGGCCCTCCAAATTGTTCCAAATGGTCGGGTGCAAAATATCCTTTAAATGGGGGGCTTTTTCTCCCGAAAGCCATTTTCCCATTTCGTCACCGTCCATTGCTAATACGGCGTAATACCTGGAAGGAAATCCAATTTGGATATCAGCCTTTCGCCCTCGATCAAATTCACTAATTACCTTTTTCAATTCCTTTAGGTATTTGACCGCAGATGTTAAGTAGTCACTATTGAAGTCGTCATTCAAATCTTTTTTCAATTCCTTTTCATCGAACGATTCTTCAAATAGCCAATCACCGTCTAATCGAGAAAATTTCCATGCCAAAGGTAAATTTTTTCCGGCGCTTTCACATGCTCTCTTTACTTGGGGAAGTGGTTCACTTTTAGCTTGTTCCGGTTTTTTTGAAAAAAGCCGCAATACCGCATCACTATAACCATCCACTGCAACCGTCAGTGGAACATAACTCAGATTTTCAATGACTCGCAGTTTGAATGCCGAAGTGGCCACCGTACTTGTTGAGGGAAAATTCAGCTCTATACCCAACTTCTTTTCTTTGTTGAAATATTCCGATGCGTATCTTTTTACAAGGGCGATTGCTCCCAGCCTTTCTCCGATTCGGATTCGCCCCTCCGAATTTAGCTGAACAGCCTGCCAGAAACGGTTCAGTCCCCCAAAGTCGTCACAGTCATGCACACCTTTATCATCTGTAAAGGCTTTCGGATGAACTGGTTCATGAATCCCTGTTAACGTGCATTTGAAATGGGGCTCAGATTGTTGGGCAAAGTCGCGAATTGTCTTTCTGGAACCCAATGCCTTTTCGGTAATTTTGTATAGATTTCCATAAGCAGTTCCAAGATTAGGAGGAAATCCTTTCTCATAAGCCCTGAGGAACCGGTCAAAAACCCAATCTTCTCCGAGGTTGAGCAAATTTCTGCAGAGATCTACAAAAGCATACAATCCAGCCTTACCAACACCATTCCCCAAGGTATCCCATTTCCAGCCTATCCAATAAGTTTCAAGAAAATGGGCTATTTGTCGATCCCAAATTGGTTCCCATTCAGATAGGGTACAGTTAAGTTTTCCGACAAGGTTTCTTTCTAATTTCTCTCGTATCCATTTAGCGATAGCAAAGAGTTCTCCCTTAACTGTCCTTTCCGCTTCTTCAGCAACTTCCTTGATTTGATTTGCGGGCAAAATTGCAAGGAAGCGGTTTGTGAGAGTTGAAGATGATAATTTGATTGGGTCTGGTTCGCTAATGAATTGAAGTCCTTTTTCCTTTAACCACAAGCCCAAAAATGGCTGTTTAACTAAGTCAGGAAAGATAACGGCATCTGGCCCAAACTTTTCACAAACGACTTTCATCCCACACCAAGAGAGCCAGGATAGAAGATAGGAACCAGCCCACAAATCCTGTGTCTTTCTGGCAGTGGCAATGGAATCCTGCACGGGACCGATTTGGAAAAGCAGAAATCCAGGGTCAGGTAGTGAACCGGCAATTGCAGACGTCACGCGTCGATGTTCCCAGATCGAATGATCTGGGATACGAGTGTCGGAAGGAAGCAATTCCCACAGCTTGCCCAGTTTTGCCACATCAAATTCCTCTTTTTGGAGCAATTCGATGAGCTCTCTCCACAGTGAAAGATAAATTTTCCCCTGGTCGCCAAGATAAGTTTTTGAAATTTCTTGAATTGCTGCTTCTACCGATTTCATCACCTCCTTTTCGTCAAGCATCTGGAGTGTTTGTGGAATTAAAAATTGTTTGCCTGAAAGCGGATGTATAATTATTGGTTCTTTGAGAAAATCCAGAGTCAATTCTTTTTCTTTGGGGAAGTTTATACGGTCACAAGCTGATGCCAGCCTGTCAGCCGTTTTTATTAATTCTGGAATTTCAGCAGGAAGGCCAAGCATTTCCAGAAGCCTCTTTCCTCTTTCTTCATGAGGTTTGTGACGACTAAGGAGTATCGCCTTCTCAGGTGGATCGTGAAGCAATGCCTGGATTTTAAGTTTTAGAAGTTGATTATTCATTCGTCTTTCTCCTCTGGTTAACGAATAGTGACGGGCAACAGGTTTCCCATTTCTTTAACAAGATCGAAAACGATGTTATCAGAAGGCTGATTTAAAGAAACTATGCCTTTTTTCGTCTTAATCCTTACTCTTTCAGCATTAGGTAAAAATTGGCTTCGTAGAAAAGTCAGGACGGTACAATATTTACCACCAGCCAACTTGGCGAATCGAATTAAAAGTGGTGAAGCTCGGCGTGTTTCCTTCTTTTGGTCGCTTGCGGTAGAGTCTTTCCAATCCACTATTGCAGATTCACCTCCGAGCGAGGTGTAACGGAATTGAATTGGAAGGCCGAAGGCAGAACGCTCTACCATATTAAAAGTGGTCCCACGGGAAATGAAATTTTTGATATTTTCGTAATCAGGCGGCCGTCTTCTTCGAAAACCCATTAGTTTTTTTCCAATTTCTTCCATTGCTTTTTCCCAGTTATCCCAAACTTGATTCACTACCAGTATACTTGAGAGATTCTCTGGAGCAAGGACGGGGAACGACGGCTTTCCCGATACGGGGCGAATATCGAAATTATTCTGAGAAGCAACCAACTTTCGAACTTTCTCAAGGCCAGAACTGATATACTGTTGAAAAAGTTGCGGCGAATTTCCTACTTGCGTGAATGAGGGCAGTAAATCAATTTCTTCTCCTTCCACATTTGCCACATTCAAACTTCCTCCACCCCTGCGAGTTCGTGATCCTAAACCACTTAAATTGACCCAGCACCAAACAGCACAACCTGCAAGTTGAAGGTGCTTTCGTGGATTGCGCCAGCACGAAATTTGAATTGTAAATCTGGTTCCCACAGGGATAAAAGAACGTCTATTCATCTTTGCTGAAAAGAGCAGGTAGGTAATCCCTGGTTTTCCACCTCCCAGGTTAAGGTTATTAATTGGTGTCTGATCTTGATCCCCTTTTCTCAAAACTCGCAATTTAAATGCTGACCCTCTTTCTGTACTCCCGAACAGGTCGCTTTCCAATTCTTGCAGTTCTCTTAAGTCGGTCACTCCGACTCCGCCAAGCAGGGCTCGATACCAGTATCGAAGTTGACCACGGATACTTTGGGCACGCAATTCCACTGCCGTTTGGTCACTCCCGGATAGAAAAAGCGGAGTTATTACTTCGAGATCAAAACTTATCTTCTGTATCATCGCTATTCCTCCTTGCTCTTGCAATGAAACCTCATTAATATCAAACTCTCTTTTAAAAAGGGGATGTAGGTTCTAAAGCAACATATTCTCAGACGTATATTCAACAGGTTTTCCCTCATATTCGCACAATGATTTTTCCGGATTGTCGTCCCGCAAGAATCGCGCCGCCGATTACCGGTGAATCCCTCTCCTTCATCACCACCTAACAAAATATCTTCCCGTCCAAAGAGCTGGTTTAATTAATCTTGATCTTGCTTTTAACCACCCTCACCCCATGCTTTTCAACCACCAAAAAACTTCAAAATTCAAGATCAAAAATTAAAAATTCAAGATTGAAAATGCAAGACGCAAAATTGAAGACGCAAAATTCAACATATAAAATTCAAGATTCAAGACACAACACAGCCAAAATTTTAGATTCAACACGCAAAATTAAAAATGACATTTTCCTTGACATAATTCATTGAAATCTTTAATATAAAATCAGTTGTGAAATTTGGAGGCTTTATCATGGCAACGATTACGACCCTGAACCGAATTAAAAAAAGCGTTGCTAATCATTTACAATCTGGCGACCTGGAATTAGTGATCCTCCCCCGGATTGAATATGAAACTCTTCTTGAAAAACTTGATGACCTGAAAGACATCCATGAATCCATTGAAGCCCTGAAGGAACACCGCTCGGGAAAATATATCTCTTTTGATCAATACGAAGCCCGCAGGAAGGGCAAACGTGTATAGGGTTGATATTCCCAAGCGCGTTACCAAACAACTCGATAAAGTTCCCGATAAATATTACCCTCCAATTTCTATAGCAATCCGAAATCTCGCAGAAAATCCACGACCTACAGGTTGTAAGAATTGATTTGACTATTTCTATCGCATCCGCATCGGTAATTATCGAGTCATCTATTGGATCGACGACCCAAATAAAACCATCGTAATTACCAAAGCTGAACGGCGGAGAGAGAGGACCTATAAGCATTTATCCTGAGCCCTTTGACAAAATTTCCCGATAGCATAGCCACGCCCTGCTCGGTGAAAGCATAGGGTAAGTAGCGGGGGCCGCCACGCCCCATTTTTGAGGTGCCATTTTGGCACCTCAAACGTATAAGCTCTTGATTATTAAGCTGAAACATAAAATCTTAATGGAATCTTTCATGGTTGCGTTTAACCGCCCGTTTCAACGCTTTTGTTTCCACTCCTAAAGATCTGCAAGGTCTGAATCCAGCATTACCTTTTGCCCGCGGATCAGATAAATCATCTCCTCGATTCTGTTAACAGAAACAATGCTTTTATGGTTTTCCACAGTTCCTCCGAAGCACCACTTTTCTCCCCTCCGCCTCTTTGTTGCCCCTCACCCCATGCTTTTCAACCACCAAAAAACATTCAAAATTCAAGATTCAAGACACAACACAGCTTTTCCAGCCTCACCCCATGCCTCTTGCTTCCGTATTTCCCCACGGACGTAATCATGTAAAAAGGAAGCAAGGTTTCGCCTTCTAATCCTTCCCTTAACGTCCGGTAGATCTTGCTGATGGATTCATGATGTCCATTATCGCAATAATGTATTTGACAGGCACTTTTATAAAGCATATAATTAATGCATAAAAAAGAGGTGATGAAAATGCGTGCTACATTTAATCTCCCCGATCCTTTAATCCAGGATCTTCTTAGAGTCACGGGGGAAAAGAAGAAAACCAAAGCCATCTGCCTGGCCATCGAGGATTACATCCACCGCCGCAGGAAGGAAAAGCTTCTCTCCCTGAGCGGGAAAATCAATATTGACCTGGACTGGAAAAAGCTGGAAGAACTCGAGCTGAAAGGAATGAAAGAACGTGAAAAGCTCTGGAAGTCTCGTAGACACCAGCGTATGGGTTGATTTCTTCAGGGGGGTTCCTTCCATTAAAGCTCTCCTGGATAAATTGATTTCCGAGGATCTCATCTTCACGGCCGGCCCCATCTTGTTTGAACTCCTTCAAGGGATAAAATCCCCGGAAGAAAAAGACCAAGTCAAAGAAGCCCTGCTTTCCGTAAATTACTT
>Ga0194113_10000353_pt1 | contig 59078 bp, 53 predicted proteins | sample TA2MahC200mmetaG_FD_146193 | JGI IMG/M metagenome (GOLD analysis project Ga0194113, IMG submission 146193) | Freshwater microbial communities from Lake Tanganyika, Tanzania - TA2015017 Mahale Deep Cast 200m | ecosystem: Environmental > Aquatic > Freshwater > Lake | place: Tanzania: Lake...
GAGGGTTTGATGTTGTACGGAGCGCAACAGATTCTCAACGAGCAGGTAATTTATCAGGATTTCTGGACTCTGTACGGCCCAGGCCAATACTATCTTCTGGTCGCCGTGTTCAAGCTTTTCGGTGTGTCGATCGCGGCGGAGCGGGTTCTTACCTCGCTGACCAAGCTGGCGCTAACTATACTGGTCTATCTGGTCGCAAAGAGATTGCTGTCGCGTGGAGCTGCCATGGCAGCCGCGGGGTTGAGCATGATCTGGCTCGGTCCTCTCCACGTCCCAGGGACGCCGATGCCTGCTACGGTCTGTCTGGCACTCTCCGGCAGTCTGGCTCTCATGCGCTATGTTTCCGGTGGAAGCCGGTGTTGGCTATTCGCTGCGGGAGTTCTTGGAGGGCTCATCACGTTGTTTCGACACGACGTGGGCTTCTTGGTTAACTTTGCTAACGGACTGGTGCTCGTTACGTGGGCCTTGGTCACCGGAGGCAACTACGGAGATGTACCACGGCGCGAGCGAGCGATTTTCTCCGCTCAGACGCTTGCTCTTTACCTGATGGGAACAGCCGTGATTCTCGGACCAGTCACTGCGATTCTCTTCGCTTTTGTTCCGTGCAACTACCTGGCTGAAAACCTGGTGGTCTTCCCGTTAACAGTTTACAGCAAAGTCCGGTCTATTCCTTATCCTTCTCCCCTTGCCCACGTGTCGGCGGGGTTGTCCGGCTCACTGCCCTGGGCAGCCGTAGTCAACGCCATGCTGAAGGCTTTTCTCTTCTACTTCCCGGTGGTTATGATGGCGTTATCCTTGCTGCAGTTACTGTCTCGGATAATGAGAGACGGGACCGCGTTGCGAAGTCCCGGGACATGGAACTTCATATTGCTGCTGGCGATCAGTGGCGCTCTTTATCTCCAGGCATTTGCCAGATCAGACCTGGGACACGTCTGGCCATCCATTATTTCATCGACTATCTTGTTTTGCCTTCTGGGTAGTTCGATCCAAAGGAGCAGGTCTTTTCGTCGCGGGGCGTGGGCCCTTCTGCTGCTGGTGGGCGTTGTAGTGTACAGCCGGCCCGTGGCCGCATCATGGAACCTGCTCATGAATTGTTGGGTGAGACCTGCGGCATCGATGTTTAGCCTAGAGAACGCGAAAGGGATCTATAACAACTTGGGTGAGCCCTACGAAGCAGCGGTGAAATACATCATCGCGAACGTTCCCCCGTCAGAAAAAATTTACGTAGGCCAGCCGCACCATGGCTGTGCTGATGGCGGAGACCTTATGTTCTACTTCTTGGCCGGCCGGAGCAGTGCCACCAGGTATCATGTCTTGCACGCGGGACTCACTACCACCGCAGCCATACAGGACCAGATCATACGAGACCTGCACGCGCACAGGGTCCGATATATAGTTCTGACTGATGGTCACAGCGGGACGGATACACTGTGCCCGTCCGGGAGTGGGGCCAGGTTCCTCGACCACTTCATACAGAGGAAATTCGAACAGGTCCAGCGCTTTGGTGACTACACAATCTGGGAAAAAAAGTAAGGATAATACCCTGCAGGCCAATTGGCCAAAAGGATTTCCGTCTAAGCTCACTTCCCGTCACCCCCGAGGGCGTGTCATTGGCAAATCCCCGCTCCTCAGGGTCTCAGCATTATTGCTTTTTCGCACCAATCTTGATGGGAGGAGGGCGGTGCGATGAAGAACTCTCTGAGGTTGTGGATGCCGCTCCTGGTTTATTTCATCGTGGGGCTGACGGCCATTCTGAATCACGAAATGTGGCGGGATGAGCTCCAGCACTGGCTGATAACACGAGACAGCACTGGATTGATGGGTCTCCTGGGCACTCTCGGCCAGGAAGGCCATCCCGCGGTTTGGCACTTGATCCTGTTCGGTATCGGCCGATTCACGCATAGTCCACTCGCAATGCAGTTAGTTCACCTTGGCATTGCTGCGTGCTCGGCGTTCTGTTTTCTTAGATATGCCCCATTCCCGTATTTGTACAGGCTCTTGTTCTGTTTTGGCTACTTCATGTCGTACGAGTACGCGGTGATCAGCAGAGCTTATGGGTTGGGCACGCTTTGTTGCTGGTTGTTTTGCTCTTCCTACCCGCTCAGATATCGGTCCCTTGTCCGTCTCTCCATTCTCCTGGCTGTTCTGGCTAATAGCAGCGTGTATGGAACTATTCTCGCGCTGATCTGCTTGTCGGTCTTCTTGGTCGATGGGATGTTTCTTCACCGAGACAAGCTCCTACGCGTACCTCGTCTCCGGATTGTATGCAGCGCCTGCATACTTTTCGCGGGGCTGGCGTTTGCCCTGCGCTCGATGGTTCCGGACGTGGATCCGGTCCCCTGGCATCTTTCCTTCAGTATCGATCGCGTGGGTATCGCGCTCAGTGGCCTCTGGAAAGCCTATTTTCCTGTGCCTGACCTTTCTCCCATCGAATTCTGGAACAGCAACATCGTGCATCATCAGGCGCTGCGGGGGATCTTCGGTGGAGCGCTCCTCATGCTCGGTTGTCTATACTTCGCGCGCAAGCCTACAGTTCTCTTCGCATATGCGGCCGGTTCGTGCGCGCTTCTCCTGTTCTCGTACACTGTGTATGTGGGTTATCTGCGGCACCACGGTCATTTGTTCATACTGGCGACCATGTGTCTGTGGCTGTCGACTTACTATCCGCCTGTTCAGGTTTCCAGTCGAGTTCTTGGGCGCGTCCTCGACTGTTCGGCGTCCGTCGGCAAAGTCATTATTGGCGCAATTCTTGTCGGTCAGGTATTCGCAGGCATTTACGCTCTGGCAATGGAATTCAAATATGATTTCTCCGCAGCCAAGCGGGCGACAGAGCTTGTGAAGACGCAAGCCGCCAAAGGCGACGTCATTGCCGTCCTCCCCAACTATTTCCATTCCGCCCCGGGGTACCTCTCCGAGCCGGTCTACTTTCCTATCGCAAACAGAATAGGAACCTTTGGGATCTATGACGACCGATTCTATTCCGAGGCTGATTGCAACAGCCTTGTACACAGGCTCAATAAGGAGATGCGCCGGCGAGGCGCAAAGAACTTGTGGCTGATCTCTAATGAACCTTTCAGGTGTCAGACGTCATCACTATCGATTCAGCGGATCGCAGCGTTCGAACGCACGATCGAGAAGAAGGAAAGGGCATACGTTTACCAATTAACCCTGCCCTGACCACGGCTCGCGTGATGGTCACGGTGACGAAGCTTCATGCGTCCAACCTGCTTTCCTCGACCGCAAAGCCTGCTCGCAATGCCATAAGGATCGTAGCCCCCAGTGCGCAGGGTATAAACACGGAGGCTGCGATGAGGACACGACCTGCCGGAGCTACCACGGCAGTCGCCAGAAGGATCTTGGAAAAAAAGAAGAGCCCCGCCAAGCATACGAGCGCGCCGAGCTGTTGCATGACGGCGAGTCCCGACCGCTCAGGCCCTTTGGAACGCAGGTTTATCCGTTGTCCCCATGTGATCCGGAAGAGGAAGATCCCGAAAAGGATTAACAGCAGCGCCGTAATGAGCCCTTCGGCATAGAGACTGAAACTAACAGAGTAGAAAAATGCCTTGGTATAGTAGAGCGCGTGAATGCCCGGCCTTGCGCAAAATGTGGCCCACGCTAGACGTTGAGCCCACCTGTCCACTTCGGCCTGATCGTCCGGGCTGCCCCCGAATGAGGGGCGACCGGGACTCCCCCCAGATTTCCCCCGCCGCAACTCCACCGCCCGAATGGTGTCGCAGACCAGTTGTTGGTGAGCCATGTAGTAGTCCATGAATTGCGGCATGGGAAACATGGACATCCCATCCGGCACGCCGAGCCCCTCCCGCTCTCTGGCTTCCAGCACTGCCTTGGCCAGTGGCCTCAACTCGGGGTCAAAACGTTCGATCATCGCTTTCGTGAGGAATTGTGTGGTTATTCCCACCTGTTCGACCCCAGCAAAAGACACGAGACCAAAATGGCCCACTGTTGCGTGCCTCAACCCACAGAAAGCCAGAAGAGGCAAGAAGGTCGTGAGAACCGTCGCCGTGACTGCTCTTCGAATTGGTCTTCTTTCATGAGTCTTCGATTGACGGATCTTCATCAGCACAAATGCCAACGCAGGGGCAAGTGGGACCAGGAAGACGTATGCAGGTCGGATCTGATAGGCCAAGAATACGAAGAGGGTAAGGCCGATCCATGCCATTACGCCGCCAAAGCTGGAGATGACAAAGAAGAGGCAGGAAACCGCCATCAACGCGAACGCGGCGGCCGGCAGATCAGCCATGACAAAAGAGCCGTAGTGCCACACAAGGCGTTCATAAAAAAGCGGACTGGTTGCAGCGAACGCCATCCATTCGGAAAAACCGTAAACCCGCAGCGCCTGGTAGAACAGCACGGCCGCGGAGAAAAAAAGCAGGATCTGAACGTACGGCAGCGCCGACAGGCCCGGCGAAATCGCCCTCACCGCTTTCAGAAACAGAGGGTAACCTATGGAGCGCATCTGACCAAGGGCTTCAGCCAGACTAGTCATCTGAAACCGGAGATAACCAACTGAATCAGGAGTCTGGTGAACCTCCGCGCGTCCCAGGGCGATCAGGAGCGCGAACACGATGACGGCCTGCACGAGTAGGCATAGGGAAGGTTGTGTCAAGATTCGTTTCACTGTCATTCCGCGGCTTTTCCGGAAGCTCTTCTCAAGACTTCATCGAATCGATCCGCGAGGACATCCCAGTTGGCATTCTTGCCCACCCACTCGCGTGCCGCCGCCCCGAGGGACTGTCTCCGCGAAGGATCTTGCAACAATTTGATCACACACTCAGGAATTTCGCGTCTAGAGCACACAACACAATGGACCCCGGAAGATACATCCAGGCCGGAGAAAGCCTCTTTGGTCCCAACGACAGGCAGTCCGCATGCCATAGCGTCGAGGACCTTGTTCTTCATGCCCGCTCCCGAAAGGATCGGCGCAACGTAAACCGTCGCGGAGGCAAGGCCTTCACGCAAATCGTCCACATAACCGGTCAGATTGAACCAGCTCCTGCCCCGCTGAAGCTCCTTCAGCCCAGAGCCCGCATCGCCTCCGACAATGCGCAGTTCGAATCCATCGCGGTTCAGCGTCTCCTGAAGTCGGCTGCCGAGTTCATTTGCAAGAAAGCTCACGCACTCAGCGTTGGGCGGAAACGCGAGCCGGCCGTGAAAAGCGATCACCGGTCGCTGAGATCGCTCACTTGCAGCTTCCAGAGGGCGAAGACTCACTGTGTCTACCCCATTGGGAATAACCGTAACAGCGGTCGAGTCCGGGAGGGCCGCGTGTTGCGCGTCACGCTCAGTAATAAAAACCACCTGGTCAAACTGCGGATAGACCGTTTGTTCGAACGCGCGGGACCGACCTGTCACCAGGCGATGGTAGGCCCTTTTCACCGGGTTGAGCGCGTGAATCGCCGCATCATGAGCTGCGAGGCTCAAGCTATCGCAGGCGTACAAGACCCGAGGCGGGCCGGTCACAGGCAAAATCATAGAAGCAAACCCGGCCCACCAGACCATGAGTAGGTCGGGTTTCCATGATGCAAGCGCCCGTTGAGCTGTCCGACGAAGTCGCGCGCCCACAACCCGCTCAAGGAACCCGATGTACGGCGGCAGGCTACTGAACGCACACTCTCGCGCGATGCTGGGCCACAAGACCAAGGGGTGGGCCACGATATCCGAGCCTTCATTCGGTATCCCCAGCGCGGCGAGCTTCTCCCCGGTGATCGTTCCTGCGGTTCCTTCGTTCGCCACCACGATGAACCGCGCGGCATGACGCGGAGTGAGGCGTTTCAGGAAATGGTAACAATTGACGTTTGCTCCTGAAAAAGGTGGACCCGGCCACACGGTCACGTGAAGGACCTTCACCGTCTAAACGGGCCTCGCCGGTTCTCGTGAAATCCTGTCTGGGTCAGGCGCCACCTTTTTTCCACGCGCAACAGGCCACTGCTCTGGCGTTGGCAGCCAAGTCTTCCGGGGGTTGTTTTGCAAGATCGGGCGACCATTCCGCATACAGGCAATCAGCGCACTCGTCCGGATTTGCCACTTCCCACCCGCTCAGGTGGTACCGGAAAAAGTAATTGTCTCTTTCCACAGGTTGGAATGCCTCTGAACATCTCTCCAAGAGCGCTGCGTCAAATTGCTGGAACCAGCCGGAGTCCTGATACTTCCCAAACGGGACGGAAAAAAGCAAGCAACCCCCGGGTTTGAGCACTCTGCGCAGCTCTAAGAGCGCAACCTCAAAATCGTTTCGGTTATGCTCCCGGTGAGTGGTGTCATGTGTAAAGACGGAAGCATCCATACCGACATGTTCCAGAGTCGAAAGGCAGACAACCTCGTCAAACCAGCAATCTCGGAACGGAAGATCCCGCAGATCCGAAAACTGATAGGAAATTCCGCGATCCCAATAAGATTGCCTTTCAGGCTTGAGCGTGACTATGGTCAGCTCTTTGTCCCGCCATAACTGCCCGCTCAGGATGTAGGCGTGGTTCATCGCGGAACCCGCGTCAAGATACCTGCGAGCAACCCTGGATGCTTTGCTGAAGAACCAGGGGTACTCCACGCAGCGCTCGTCCAGACCGCGGCCGTATCCCACGGGCAACGGACTCCGGGTTGCGAACCTGGATACCTGCTCGGCATCCGATAAGACCTGGGAAAGAAACTGTCTTCGGTATTGATCGTAGCCTGCGCTGTAAGGGATTCTACCCCCGCTGAGGTACTGCTCGATCAATTGAGCGTCGAGGGTCTCGTCTGCGTTCGACAAGGACGCAAGCGAAGAAAGACGCACCATCCGGAATCCAAAACCTTCCAGTGACCTGTAGAGTCGATCTCTAAGCGGAAGACCGCTTGCCGGAAGCCGCCGTATTTCAATTCCAAACCGTCGGAGGAACCTCTTTGCCGATTCTCTTACATAGAGGGTCGCAAATCCCATGGTGGCTAGCCCGCTCGCGGTTCATCTCCATAGGCCGTTTCCAACCCTGGAGTTTTCGAAGCAATCCCAAGCGCCCGATTCAGCGCGTCGTCCCATTGCGCCGCGACCCTCTCCAGACCGAACGTTTGCCTCACCTCGACCGCGCGAGCGCTCAAACGGGCAGCTTCCGCCTCATCGTCAAGGAGCCGCTCCATCGCGCCGGCGAGGGCGCGCACATCCAAAGGCGGAACCAGAAGCCCATCGATACCGTCGCGAATGATGTCCCGCGGTCCGGTGGGGCAGTCAAAGCTCACCACAGGCAGCCCGCACGCCATTGCCTCGCAAAGCGCTATCCCGAAACTCTCCACTTCGGAAGAAACCGCAAAGAGTTTGGCCTGTCGCAGGAGCGGCCAAGGGTCCCGAAGCGCCCCGGGCATGGTGACTCGCGACGACAAACCCAATCGATCTCTGAGATTCTCCAGCTCGCTGCGCCGCGGCCCGTCACCAACGATAATCAGGTGGCAGTCCCTATGGGCAGCCACCATCGCGAAAGCCGCAAGCAAGAGATCAAATCTCTTTTGCCGCACCAGCCGACCCATAGACGCGATGGTGTTTGCCGGCAAAGTCAGCGCTGTGTCGATTTGTTGGAAAGTCTCGGGCAGGTCCGGCGGCAGTGGATTGGGAATAACCGTTACCAGCTCTTGTATCCGTCTTCTAAACTGTCTTTTCATACGGTCGTTCGGCGCCACAACGGCGGCGGCAAGTGGGTAGAGCAACGATCTCAGCACGCCCCAGAGCATCCCGTGTTTCTGGCTCAAGACGTCTGATGCGTCCGTGTGTTCTGAAACGATTACAGGAAGATCAAGGCCCTGACAGGCCAAGATCGTTCTTACGCCATTCGTCTCGCCCACAGCGATGACGCATTCAGGTTTCGCGCCGGCTAAGGCCGTGCGCAATCGAGCAATTCTGCGAAGATTTCTCCAAACCGCTGAAATCAGCCCGGCATAGGGTTGAGCCATATCCATGGCCACGATATCGATCGCCGGATGGAGCCGGAAGAAGGGAGGCTTGGATCCGTCATCGTACGTAATAAACGTGATTTTCCCGCCGGAGTCGGCCCAATGATTGGCCAGCGAAGTAGCCACCCGAGCCGCGCCGCCTGCCGCAAGGCCGGCAATGACGACCGCCAGTTTCATTCAGCGGTATCTACCATGTGAAATCTTGCGCAACCACTGTCAAGGTCGCATAAGGTAGTAGGGACATTCCGCGCAGAAGCTCGGGGATCGTCGAGTGAATTCCCGTCTGAATTCCCTTGTCGATCGCGAACGCCACACCTCGGCAAATGGCGTCTTTAGCGCATTTCCGAGGTTGAATCGATCCTTGTCCATCATGTTGCAGCAGACCATCACGTACCCGTCCACCGTGACCGCAGGCCCCCACCACGGATAGATACAGACCTGCGGGCTTGGTTCAATAAATTCCGGAGCTTTGACACGCAGGTTCGAGCAGCGAGACGCGATTGCGGGAAGACGCTCCAGGAGCGCCTTCCGTTCAGGGAGAGGCGCCACGCCCTCGGGATTACCCATGTCAATGAAGTACTGCAAGGACACGTTGAGTTGTCCCAGGTCGTTCAATTGGGAGAGCAAGTCAGGTATCCGGTGGATGTTTTCCGATCTGATCACTGTCCGTGCTCCGATCCGCCCGGGATGACGGCCGGCCAAGCGCTGTAGGCACACGCTGAGTTTCTCGGTGGAGGTTCCGCCGCGTAGGCGATCGGCGAGTTCTTGGTCCAGGGTATCCACCGAGATATCCACACGAGTGAGGCCCGCCTCAAAAAGCTCATCGTAATACTCCGGCGCCCGCGCCATCCCGTTGCTCGTGAAACAGATGGAGCGGAACTTCCCCGTAGAGGCGGCTATTCGGATGAGTTCCGGCAGTTGGGGATGCATGGTCGGCTCCCCGATTCCACCGGAGGCGAACGTCTGGGCCTTGGGAAGGTCCTGCACGATCTTCTGATAGTCGCTGAGCGCCATGTGGCGGCTGTCCCAGTTCCCCTCGGCGCACTTGACGGTTCTGAGGCACCCCGGACACACAAGATTGCAGTGAGTGGTGACTTCCACAGCCACTTGCCATAGCGCGGGCACGCTCCACCTGCCATGCTGCAACAGGCGACGAATAACCCGATGCCCCGTTCGAGCCACCCCTCGCTCCCTTATGCTGTCTCTGAGGATACGGAGGATGGCGCTACTCACGGCTCATTCAACTCGGCCATCGGGAACGGGCCCGGTTCTTTATTATCCATCGTTTGACGAACTCATAGACGGGATTCCGCGGTTCCTGACCCGGCAAGCAGGTTGACCTCTATTTCTCCGTGGACGGTTGTTGACGCATGTGAGCCCGGAGCCGGACTACCCAGTCCGCAATGCCGACGCGCAAAGCCCGAGCAGCCAGCAAAGAACCGGCCGCTGAGCCAAGCCAGATTGCGCCGACCGTCACGAGGGTAAGTGGCCTGGGCAAATCCTCGGGCATTGCCTGCCCAAGAGCGAGAGCGACTACCAGAGCTGCCAAGGACGGCAGTCCCACATCGAGGGAGTACCATTGCCACTGCTGACCTTTGAGTAACATGCGGTGCATGACCTGGATGATAATGAGAAAACCGCCCACGTTGATCAGGACCCAGGCCGCGGCCGCGCCGGAAGCGCCGTGCCGTTCGGTCAGGAAGATTACAAGCGGGACAATAAACGCAAGGGAAACAGCGTTGGAAATGAGACTGAGGGAAACCCGGCCATAAGAAACCTGTAGGGCGTACGGGAGGAACATGACGCCGTTCAGCGCGGTCCCCATCGACAGAATACTGAGTATCAAAGCGGTCTGCTCGGATGTCACCGGATCGCCGGTCCATGCGAGAAGAATCTGCTTGGAAAAAAGCGCCAGCACGATCGCCGCTGGCACGATCGAAACGGTGACCAATTGACAACTGCGGTGGTACACTCCGGCGAGGGCCTTGTAATCACCCAGAGAGTGAAGTTCGGACAGTCGAGGAAACAGCGCAGCTTGTATGGGCGCCACCAATTTCAACAATGCCGCTGCAGTGACCGTGGCGAGGGAATAGTAGCCAAACATCTCCAAGGTCAACATTTTGCTCAGAATAACTTTGTCCGCCTGAGTGACAAGGAGGTACAAGATACTCGACCCGGACAGACCAAGCGTGAAGCGCCAGAGTCCCCGGAGGATCTCCGCCCTGAAGGTGGCCTTTAAGGACGCCGAGGGTAAAGCCCGCCACAGAACAAGTCCCGAGACGACGGACTGGAACAAATCCGTGACGATTTGCCACAAGAGGAATGCAATTATGGTCGGCGACACGAGCCACAAGATCAGAACAGCCCCCAGGCCCCGCGCGGTGGCCGCGGCGCCTGCAATCCAGTTGAGCAGAACCTGCCGCTGAAGTCCCCTCAGTCCGCCGGAGTACAGAGCGGAGGGCCAACGGCAGGCCAGAGCGACACCCATGACGACCACCGCTTCCTGAACTTGGATGCCGGAAAGCTTCTCCGACTTGATCCAGTGGCGCGCTATCCACGGGGCGGCGGCCGCAACTATGACCGCTATCCCGATCGCTGTGGCCCAAAAAATAACCTCGAGGGTCCGTAAGAGGTCTCGAAGATTCTGCTCCTTGCCGGGAGTCGCGACCAGTCGCGCGGTCTCACGCACCATGGTGGTGCTCAAGCCCAGATCCAGTATGGTGAAAAGCGCCATTAGCGACGCACAGAACCCCACCAAGCCGTAAGACTCGATTCCCATGAATTTGATGTACAGCGGCACAAACATGAAGCCCATCAGCGCAGTCCATAGCTGACCGCCGAAATTCGCGGCTATGTTTGCCCTGACCTTGGATGTGGCCTTGGGACCGCTCATGGTGTGACGAGTCTCAGAATGCTCCGCTACTTGATAACAGCCCACTCAATGCAGTGGACCCTTTCATGATGAGCCTGGAAAGGAGCTGAGTCCTGTGGATGCGTCGATTGAGAGGAGACTTGACGAAACTTCGGACCAAGCACTCCGCCGCCCGAAACCATTCGCGCTTGAGGATATAAACACCGCCGAGGATGCAGTATTCTCGAGAGATCAGATCCCTAATAAGGCGACTGTGCCGGTAATTCAGGTATTCATTGAAATAGTAATACTCTCGTATGGTGTCGAGGATCTGCATTTCGGAGTTCACTGACGACCACAAGCCGCCCTGATGATATCGATACGCCGACATATTCTCATCGAGCCGGCCTATGTTTCCATGCTTGGCCACCAGAACATGGATCGCCCAGTCACCTCTTAATAGCGTGAAGAACCAGTCAGGCAACCTGCGCAGCGCGTTCGCGCGAAACATCACCGACGCGGTAGGAATGAAATTGGTGATCAGGAGATCTTCTACCGTGGAGATCCGCTGCGCCTGAGAAGCGCCGGCGACCTGGGGAAGCGTTTTCCCCTGCTCATCCACAAATTGAGCGGGATGAAAGCAGCTTGCGCATTCGGCGTGAGTTTCCAGGAAGTCCACTTGTTTCCGGAGCTTGTACGGTGAGATCCAATAGTCGTCGCCTTCAAGCAGGGCGATGTACTGCCCGCGGCACTCCCAGAGCGTCTCGGCGAAGTTCGCCTTCCCGCCTTGCCCCAGGTTTGTCTCGTGTAGAACCAAGTGTATTTTCTCAGGGTATCGAGCCTCGTACCCGAGAAGAATCTCTCTTGTTCCATCGGTGGACTTGTCTTCTCCCACAACGATCTCGTAGGAAAAGTCGGTCTCTTGGTTGAGAGCGCTTTCCACAGCCTGACCGATGAACGCCTCATGATTATACGTGATCATAAGAACGCTCACTTTGGGCTTGTGCGCTCGTGTCTCAGTCATGGCCCGCTTCAGACTTTCTCTGTATGACATGTATTGGCGCTGAGTCGTGAGCGCACTTCCGCGGCATGACTCAGGGCGACCCGGATGATATCAGCTATGATCGCGACTTGCTCGGTCCCCACCGCCTGCCCCGTCGGCAACGAAAGCACGCGGCGGCAGACCTTTTCTGTTATGGGCAGCAGGAGCCCGGCGTGAGGAAAGTACGACCGGTACGGCTCCATGCGATGGCAACCCGGGTAGAAATAACGCCGGGCCAGCACCCGTTCGGCATGGAGCACGAAAAGGAGTTCGTCACGATTGAGCCCCGCACGCTCTTCATCGATTTCAACGACCATGTACTGAAAATTTCGCGATTCATCGCGATCGTATGGTAACAGCCTGACGCCCGGGGTTTTGGCCAGTTCTCGTTCGTACTCCTCGAAATTGCGCTTGTTGGCGGCAATGAAGTCTCCCATGCTCTCCAGTGAGGTCAATCCCATAGCCGCGCTGGCTTCATCCATCTTTCCGTTGGTGCCGATGTAGATCACATTATCGTAGCCTTGGAACCCAAAATTCTTCATGAGCCTGATCTTCGCCGCTAGGCCGTCGTCGTCGGTAACCACCGCTCCACCCTCGAAGGTGTTCACACACTTGGTCGCGTGGAAGCTGAAGACTTCGCAATCCCCGAAACTTCCTATCATCTTGCCTAGATGGGAGCAGCCAAAAGCATGGGACGCGTCGAAGAGCAGTTTCAAGTTCCGGCGCCGTGCGATTTCAGACAGTTCTTCGATCCGACAGGGCGCCCCCCAGAGATGAACCCCGATAATGCCGGAAGTCCGGGGAGTTATCATTTCTTCCACACGAAGAGGGTCGATGCAGTGACCGTCCGGCTCTATGTCGCAGAACACAGGTGTTATCTCCTGCCACTGGAGGGCATGAGCCGTGGCCACAAACGTGAAGGACGGCAGGATCACTTCGCCGGTGAGACCCAGCGCCCGAATCGCGATCTCCAGGCCCACGGTGCCGTTGCACATGGCGATGCAGTGCCGCACGCCCAGGAACTCCGCGACGCGGTTCTCGAATTCATTGACATACACGCCTTGGTTGGTAAGCCATCGCCGGTCCAGAATGTTGTTCATGCGCTCCAGGAAACGCGACCGATCTCCGATATTGGGACGTCCCACATGGAGGTGTTCATCGAACGCGGGAGCGCCGCCCATCACGGCCAGGTCATGAACACGTCTTTTCATATCGGCTTTCGTTCAGAAGACACGATTCCGGGGGTCAGGACCTTGCTTTCCAAGTCCCACCCCACGTTACGGAAAAGAGCGCTCGGCGAAATCTCACCCATCGACAGTCGGGCTTACGGATTGGTGAGCACGGATGAAAGGACCGCGCTCACTCGATCTTGCTGCTCGTCGGTCATATGAGAGTAAAGCGGCAGAACGAGTGATTCTCGAGCGGCGGCAAGGGTGTTGAGTAAGCCGCCGACAATTCGATGCGGCATGTTCCGGAAGGCTGTCTGCATGTGCACCGGCGTCACGTAGTATCGTTTGGTCTGTATATTGTGAGCTGCAAGGGCCCGAGCCACACCGTCCCGGTCCGTAAGCGCATCGGGTCCGATTCGCAGGCTGAAGTAGTTCCCCGTGGAAGTTCGGTCTGAAGGCGTTTCCTGCACGCGACAACCCCGAAATCGGCTCACGGTTCCCCTATATCCGCGGATCAGCCGATGCCTCGCGGCGATCAAAGCGTCCGCGTCTCGCACACTTAGTAAGCCAACCGCGGCATGAAGCTCACTCATCCGAGCGGAAAGGCCGTTGTACAGCATATCTTCACCATCCGGGCCCTTCCCGTAGTCTCGCATTGCCTGGAGCTTCCCGGCCAACTCGGAATCGTTCGTGGTCACCATACCGCCTTCTATCGCGGTGACTACCTTGGTGGGGCTGAGCGAAAATACCTCACAACGCCCAAATACGCCCGCGCGACGGTCCTTGTATGTGGAGCCCAGTCCCTGAGCAGAATCGAATATCAGAGGTATCCCGTAGCGTTCAGAGATCTCGGTCAGGGCGTCATAATCAGGAGGAAGACCAAAGACCCCTGCAGGGTAAATAGCCACGGTTTTGGCACTGATCGCCTTGAGCGCCTCTTCGGGGTCAACTGTCATGGACCCCGCAAGGCAATCCACGTAAACCGGTGTTAAGCGGTTCCATATCAACGCCAGGACGGTTGCGGAGAATGTGAATGACGGAACAATCACTTCGCCGTCCCTCGGAAACAAGTGAGCGGCAAACGCCAGAATCAGCCCGGAAGTGCAATCGGACACCGCGACCGCATGTTTGGCGCCGGTGAACTTCTCAATCTCCTCTTCAAAAAGCCTTACAACTGCGCCGGTCGTCACCATACCCGCTTGGTACGACTCCGCGACAGTTGCTTGCACACGAGCAATATCCGGCAGAGTGGGCCGAGTGACGGGAATTAGCTCAGACGCGGAACCGTCCATGAGTTACGTTGCTCTACAGAGTTTGGCTTGCTTCTGATCCATGAATCTCAGGTTGAGACGCTTCCTTAAGAAACCGGAGCAAGTTCAGGTTATCTTTGTCGGTGAGAGGTCTTATGCCCATACACGCATATATGCTAATGGAGGCCCCCAATGCGCATTACCGTCCACGTTCCGGATACCCTTGGGCCAAAGTTGAAACAAGCCGCCCGCAACGAAGGCGTCTCCGTATCGGCTTTTGCTGCCAAGGCATTGGAAGAATATCTCAGGCGCACGCGAAAGAGAGTCGCGGGAAATCGTCTCCTCAAGGTGATTCGCCCCGGGTCGGTCCCGCCTGATACCTGGGAAGAGCTTGAACAGGTAAGGGCTGATGATCGGGCTTGACACAGGGTTCTTCATAGAACTCATCAACGGCGATGAAGAGGCGGTGAATCTCTGGAAATCAGGCATTGTGGACGAAACAGAATTCGCTACCCATCGTGCCTGTGTAGGCGCTGCGAATTACCGCACGCGGGCTGAAGAAGTTTGAATTTCCTTGAAGGTTTGCTGGCTTCGAGATTGATCGTTATTTGGGTGGATTATATTCGGGCACGATTTCCTGAACCATGCGTTGGAAATCCTCTGACGTGGCCGCCCAGGAGAGATCGGAAACAAGCGCATCAATCCGATTGACTATTTCACGTGACGGGCGCTCGTTTTGATCGAACACTTTGATCTTCCCGTGGCTTGTATTGCGACAGATTTCTCCAACACACGCTATCTCTTCGCACAGTTTCTCGCCCGGCCGCAAGCCGACGAATTGAATCGGGATTTCGTTCGGATCTCGCCCCAAAAGTTGTATCAATTGCTGGGCCATGTCCACGATCCTGATCGGCTCACCCATATCCAGGACCATCAGTTGGCCTGATTCACCCAGCGCGGTAGCCTGGAGCACCAGCGTAACAGCCTCAGGAATCGTCATGAAATACCGACGCACTTCCGGATGAGTCACAGTTACCGGGCCACCGTTGGCGATCTGCTCGATGAAGATCGGGACCACGCTCCCCTCCGACGCCAGCACGTTTCCAAATCGAACCGACATGAATTTTGTCTTACTCAGGCGGCCGTACGCTCCACAGTACATCTCGCAGATCCTCTTCGTCGCCCCCATTACGCTGGTGGGATTCACCGCTTTGTCCGTTGAAATCAATAGGAAGCGAGAGACTTCCGCTCGATCTGAAGCTCTGGCGAGCGACTGAATGCCGCCCACGTTATTCCGGAAGCATTCAAGAGGATTGCTTTCCTGCATCGGCACATGCTTGTACGCCGCGGCATGAAAGACCAGATCAGGCTTGAATCTCTGGAATTCGTAATCGAGACGCGCCTGATCACACACATCGCACAGGAGGGGTACGAGCGAAACCCTTGCTTCCCCTCGGCTTTGGGCTTGAAGGTGCCTATGGATATGGAACAGGCTGTTCTCCGACCGCTCGATCAGAACCAATCTCTTGGGTCCACGTTTGAGAACCTGCCGACACAGCTCGGAGCCAATGCTGCCACCCGCTCCGGTGACAACCACCACCTTGCCCCTGATGAGGCTCTCAACCTGCTCACTGTCTATCTGTATCTCATCTCTACCCAAGAGGTCCGTGATGTCGATGTCTCGCAATTGGGTAAGGGTTGATGAACCTTCTATCAATTCGTAGAGCGCGGGAAGTGTCTTGACCGAGATGTCCAAGCCCCTTAAGAGATCGTAAATCCGCTTCATCTCAGTCTTGTTCGCGGACGGTATGGCAATGATTGCTGTTTCGATTAGGTTTGCGACCACGTAAGACGGAACATCCTCCACCCCCCCCTCAACCCGCACACCGTGAACCGAAAGACCTCGCTTATCGCGGTCGTCGTCGAATATGGCCTTCACGTGCAGACCCGATCGAGGATTACGCGATATCTCCCTGATGATCATCTCGCCCGCGTCGCCCGCCCCGATCACCAGCGCGGCTCGACGGCGAGCGGCCCGAGACTGCTGCAGGTAAACCAGAGCATTCTCCCGGATCAGTCTCATGCCAAGCCTGGCTCCGCCAATGAGAACCAGGCTCAAGAAGAAGTCGATCAGTATCACGCCCTTGGGCACGATGAACAGGGTATCCAATGTGGAAAAGATGTACAGCCCCGCGCTGCCCAAGAAACAGTGGGCAAACAGCCCCGGGAGTTCACGAATCCCCACATACCGCCAGTTCGCGGAATGACCTCTGAGCAGATAGAACAGCAGAAGCTTAAATGAGGCCACATACGGCAACAGAAAGAAACGCTCCCCGGCAAAAGCCCTTGGGACTTGGAAGTCGAACCGGAACTCGTACGAAAGCCAAAAGCTCAACCCGGAAAACATCAGCACGGCGACGAACAGGAGGTGAGTAAACCTGATGTGCCTGAGCGGGGCTGTGAGTAAACCCGCAAGCCTTTCTAAGAACGGTTTCATGTTCTGAAGCATGGAGCGATCTATTCTTGACAAAACTACGAGACTTTCCCCTTCGGCTCCGCCCTTGCCGCGAATGGATAACTTCTGATTTTTCCTGATCTTATGAGGCCGTGTCGCACATCTCCGCTTTGCGATGCCCAACCGTGCCGTGCCCTGACCCTCTGGGCTCGGGAAGCGCTCTGTAGCGCGGCGCCGGCTCATTCCCCGGAATCGGAAAGCCAACTGCGGATGGGCCTCTGTAGCCTCATGCGACCATATTGGTCTAAGATGCTCCGGCTGCGGGCCATGCCGCGACCACGGCCCTCAGAGCCTCTTGGCGTATGACGTATTTTATCAATCAGTTGCTGTCTTGGCAAGGACTCCTGATCATCAGCCGCTCTTCCAGGCTGCGCGCGGAAGTGAGTCGGGTTGAATCTGCTTTCCAGCGAAGAGCGTGGTTCTTAGAGCCGGTTGTCCGCGGCCGCGACGTTGTTGGAGTCCGTTTTCCATGGCCCGTGGCAGCCGACTCGTAATCCGGTGTTCGAGCCCTACGTAAGAACGAATGGTTGACCTTTCCGAGATATGCTTGTATAAGGGCCCCTTCTTTCAGCGACCGGCTCAGGCGCACTTGGCATGGGCTTGGTTGCCGGATGAGATCGGGAAGTCCGCCGCTGCGCTTGGACTGACGGCGCAGGGAAGAGCGAGCAAAATGCACGGAGGAGTACTGTAGAAAGCGCAACCGGCTTTCTCCGCCCCAGACTGTCTCTTGCCCGTTGGTTTCGCCTCCGCGTAGCACAATGGTGTCACGCTGAGCTGGGGGGCTTGACTGCGGGGACGATCTGGTTTACTATTTTGGAAAACGGTTCGTCGGAGAACCCCATGGACGAAAGACAGATACAGAGATTGCGCCTGAAAGCTGAAGTATTCAAGGCAATGGGACATCCTCTTCGGTTGGGTGTGATCGAATTCCTCCATCAAGGCGAGCGGTGCGTCTGTGAAATCGTCGAGCACGTGGGGACCGGCATGCCCAATGTTTCCAAGCACCTGGCGATACTTAAGAAAGCCGGCATCGTTACGGACCGGCGAGACGGGCTCAAGATGATGTATCGGCTCTCCATGCCCTGCTCGGTAGACTTTAATACCTGTGTGGAGGCGGTAGTCCTAGGCAAACTGGAGGAACAGCGCTCGGTTATGGCGCGCTAACGCGTTCGCTCCGTTCGTGACGCGGGCGCTGATCCCGGCCCTGCGAGAGGGGTTCCCGACGCCTCCGGAATTCGCATGATAAAGAGGACTCAATGACCCATAACATGACGGCGAATATTGTGGAGCTTATTATTTTGTCAGCGGCTCTCATCGTGGTCTTATCACTGGCCTGCCTCTCGGGAACGTGCTGATCTTTCGAGAGAATGGAGTTTTACCGCGCGGGTTCTTCCGGCGATTTTCCTATCCGGAGCCCTGGCAAAGCGAACAGATTCGTGCGATTCGTAAGCTAGTCGCTTCTCATGCGGGGTGCGCCTGACTGTTGGTTAAACTCCTAGTAGGTGAAGCATGTCCGGCTCGGATTACACTCGCATTCGGCTTGGCGATGGCGAAGTGGGGATTGTGGGCCTCGCGGCCGCGTTCGACGAGGCGAAAGAAACGCTTGCGGACAAGGCCGATCAAGAGGTCGGCCGAGCGCTGCTCGAACGCGTGAAGGCGCAGAATTACATTCCCGTCTCCGCTCAAGACCGGTATAGTGAAGCCCTGGTTCGGGAGTTCCGCAAGTTCTTGGGACACTCGTGCGAAGACGGACAGGATTACCGGGAACTTTCCATCAAAGTCCTTGGACCCGGCTGTTCCCAATGCGATCAGCTCGTGGCGCGAGTCATTGAGTTCATGGCGGAACTGGAGCTTCCCGCGTCCGTCGAGCACATCACCGACCTGCTGGAAATTGCCTCGTACGGCTTTGTCAAACCTCCTGCGCTCGTGATAAACGGCAGGGTCTTTCCCGCGGGAAGTATGCCCACCAAGAAGAGGATCATTGCTATGCTGGCAGAGGCCGGGGTCTACGTAAACGCTCACCTGGAAGCCCCAAAACAGAAGAACGTGTGATCGTCCAATTGCTCGGACGAGCAATTCGAAACCATCTCAGAATTGGTGGCTGAATGGCGCCCTATGCGCTTTTCTGACGCAGGAACATTAGGTCGCCGATCCGGCAGCCCACGTGCAATTGCATGACGAGGCACTTGGCTTTGAAAAGGAAGAAGGTTTCTTTGCCGGTATCGTCAAGGGATTCGAAGTTCCCCTGCCCTTTTGAAATAACGAGGTCCGCCTGATCGAAACGTGCGCGGAATTCCCCGGAGCACCGTGAAAGCAGTGTCCCCGGGATATTCGAACCGCTGGAAATGACTTCCACCAAGTCTGAGAGGCCTGTGGCCCGCGCGTCGCTCATGGTCACGTCATTGATCACCGGGCGGCCCCTCACCACGTAGGCGATTTTGTAAGCCGGTAATTGCTCGATAAGCAACCGGTCGAAGACGATCTCCCCGGCATTGTCACCTACGTAGAGTACGGCGCGGGCCCGCTCCACGGCTTCTACAAACGCGGCCATTGTTTCATTCGACAGAGGAGCCGCCAGCGCCAGTTCCACCAGCGACATGAGGTCGGATCGGTCCGCGTCGGGATCGACCACAAAATCAATGGCGTTGCCCGCAATCGCAATCCGGACGGCTGTCTCCAAAGGATAGGTCGAGGTCTCGATAATGCGCTTGAGCTCGGGGTACAATCTGAGCGCATTCCTGTTGCAGCTCTCCTTGGCCGCCCTGTACGGATCGTCCTCTCCGAGGAGTTCACGAATCATTTGATGGACGGTCCCGATGAGCACGGGTGACGGCACGGCCAGATCAGCCGCATTCACCGCGTACGCGGCGCGCCGTAGCGTTTCTTCCGCGATGGCTGGATCCGCAACCGCGTGTCGTGCAGCTTCCAACGCCTGCCGCATGACGCAGGGGAGACATTCCAAGTAGGTTTTCATGTTTATCGCCGGTTCCGAGTCTGCTGCGCGAATCGGACTAGGCTCGTCCTCAGGTTGGGAAACGGCCTCTACAGCGACACGTTGTCGAGTCCAAGTCGATTCAGAGTTCCTCGTGTGGGGATGCCGTCTCTGCTGTATCCCAGAGCTGCGTAATACTCATCAAGGAGCGCATCCAGGTTTCTGACCACTTGCCCTGTGGCCGGGCCTGCGTTTTGTAAAGGTTCGGTCATCATGCGTTTCGGCAACGTATCATCTTTCCGTGAGAAACCCTCTCTAACATTGTAGCATCGTTCCAGCGTGACGATGCGTTCGCCCACGAGTTTCAAATAGCTCGTGTCGGCAAATTCCGGGAAACCAGCCGCGGCTGCGTAAAGTTTTCCAAGAAGCTCGTGGGTCATGCCTGAATCCGCAAAATTGCAGAGGACGCCGGTCTCTTCCAGGGCTTTACCGATTTGGTTGTACGCGGCGATATCTCCGGCGCCCTGGTCCGCGAACCTGTCTACGGGCCGTGGATCGCGTTTGCCCGATATTTCCTGGCGCGCGTACCCATACATGTGGCTTGCGCCGATGTTCGAGGTCGCCATGCTCAGGCCGTGAATCTTGGCGGCCCTGGGTTCATACGCAGGGAGTTCCAGCCCTTTCGCATGTATCGCGTACTTTTCCGCGCCCCTTCCCAGTTGCTCTGCGGCTCGCCTGGTCCCTTCTCCCAAGATTTTACCGAATCCTTCGCGACCGGCGATCTTCTTAATAAGCTCCACAATCACCCGCGAATCGCCCCAGTTGAGTTCCAGGCCGTCCGTGTCAGTCCTATCAATGATTCCTCTCTGGAAGAGTTCCATCGCAAATCCGATCACGCTCCCGGCGCTGATGGTATCAAGCCCCAACAGATCGCAGAGCCTGTCTGCTTCGACCGTGGCGTCCGCGTCGGTATTCCCTACCTGGGGCCCAAAAGCCCAGATGGTCTCGTATTCCGGTCCCTCGCTCTTCGAACCCGCGTACGGTCCGTCCTGGACAACATGCACTTGCCCGCACCGGGTCATGCAGTTGAAGCAGCCGTGAGTCCCGGTTCTCAATCGCGAGTAGGCTTCAGTGAATATGCTCTCAATGCCGTCCATATCTCCCATCTGGAAATTCCTGACAGGAAGGATTCCCATCTCCCGCATCATCTGCGCAAGGAACGTGGTCCCAAATGTGTGCATTTTCACGCGGCGTTTGTGGTTCTTCAAGAGATCGCCGTGCTCCCGGAGCAGAGCGCGAAACTGTTCCCGATCTTCACCCCCCAGCGGTTTTGCCCTTGCAACGATGGAGATCGCTTTGAGCTTCTTCGCGCCCATCACGGTTCCGACGCCGCACCGGGACGCGGTCCTGGTTCCGTGAGTGATGGCTGCAAAGCGCACGAGCTTCTCTCCCGCGGGACCGATACAAGCTGTTTGAGTCCGGCTGCCGTGCTTACTCGCCAAAGCCTTCTGCGTCAGGGCGGTGTCCAAACCCCACAGTTCTTCCGCGTCCCTGACTTCCACCCCATTTTCATGCATGAGCACATACGAGGGCTTTTCGGCCGATCCTTCCACGATGATCAGATCGTACCCCGCGAACTTGATGAATGCGGCGAAATTGCCTCCGCCTACGGACCGCGCGAGACCTCCTGTGAGAGGGCTCTTCGTCATGACGATCCATCGACCAAAGCCCTGAGCGGGACTTCCCGCAAGCAGCCCCGGCATGAAAATCAGCCTGTTTTCCTCTCCCAGGGGCTCTATTCCAGGCGGGTTCTCTTGAAAAAGATAGTGGATGCCGAAACCGCGGCCGCCGATGAATTTGCGCTGCACGTCAGTCGAGATCGGCTCTTCCCTGATCGATCTCGACGACAGATCTATCCTGAGAAGCCGACCGGTATACGTCGCCATCCTCTTCCTCGCTTACGAACAATCGAAGTCTATAAGAACGCTACATGGAGGCCCTTTTTAAAAATGGACTATGCCTTTAGCTCAGCATAGGTTATCGTAGAGGTACGTACACAGGCGTTAAGTGCCCTGTCGAATAGTTGGGGCTCCCAGAAGCGCCTGTTGAACCGGAAACAGAATTCGGACAGGTACCGCTGGAGATGCTTCCCGCTTACGCCGTGATGGGTGCCCAGGATGTTGCCCTTGACGTTGGCAATGATGCGGTGGACCCATCTGAGCTTCTCCAATCCGGCGCTGTTCCGGCGGAGCACCACTTCCTCGTGATTGAAGGAGTCGGCCTCCAAAGCCCGATATGCCTGCCATCCGTCCGTCCGTACATGTGAACCTCGGACCACCCTTTGCTGTGCCAGGGAAAGTATCTGTTCTCCGCTGACAGCAGGCACATGCTGGATACAACCAAATCCTGCTCTCTTGCCTCTACTCTCTACGCTGACGATGATTTTGGACTTCCCCTTAGACCCTCTCCCTTTCTTGCCTTTCTTCTTGGGGCCAATGAATCCGTCGTCCATCTCGATGATTCCGGCCAACTGGTGCGTCCCATCTCGATCCGCCATTGCTTTGCGGATCTTGTGACCCATTGACCAGACCGTCTTGTAGCTCTTGATCTCAAGCAACCGTTGCAAGACCAACATCGAGACACCGCTCTTTTGCCGAGCCATCAAGAAAATCATCCAGAACCACTTCCTCAGCGGCGTACGCGTTTTGTGAAAGACAGTGCCCGCAGTCAACGAAGCGTGATAATGACATGCGCTACACTGATAGAGCCGCCGAGTAGTTATCAGGCTATACCGATCATGCCCGCAGCGAGGGCACCTAAACCCGTCAGGCCAACGCAGCTTGAAAAGATGAGCCTGACACTCCTCTTCAGAGCAAAACCGATTCTGAAATTTCAAAAGGCTCATTGGCTCCTGCTGCATCTTGTTGCAACCTCCCCGAAATCTCGAGCAAGGTCATAGACCAAGAACTGAGCTAAGTCAATAATCCATTTGCAAAAAGGGGCCTCCCCGGACCCCTCCACCAAAAACTCCTACCCCATGCAAGCGCTTCCAGCGCTTGTGAAAGATGTGACTCCAAGAGGCTGAGGGATAATTGGTCGGGCTCTTAGAGGGCAAGGTTCCGTCAGCCAGCGCAGTTCCGGTTGACGCGAAACACTTGCGCCGAGAGGCCGAAGAGAGCATCTTTAGGATGGAGTGAATCGATTGAGGAGGAGCGGTAGCGGATGCCGATCTACGAATATCAATGCAACAAGTGCGAGGGTCAGTTCGAGAAGCTCGTATTCGGACAGGAAGACGTGATGTGCCCTCAATGCGGTGGAGACGTGCGACGGTTGCTCTCGTCCTGCAATTTCAAAAGCGCAGCGGGTGATTTCAAGACGTCGGGTTCCGCCGGATCAGGGTGTAGCGGCTGTTCAGCTAGTTCCTGCGCCGGCTGCCATTAGCTTGCCGGACGCGAGCATGTGAAAGGGGGAATTGACATGGCTATAGCGGAAAGTCCTCATCTCAGGCTCCAGCAACAAATTGATTGCCAATTGGAAGTAAGACCGAGGGAAGCCCTCGAAGAATGGGAGACCCAGGGATGGCAAGACGAGCCCGGAACGGACGCGGACGAAACGCCTATCAAGTATATGGCGTTGTGTCTCTTGGACGCGATTGAAGAGAAGGCGCCGCGGCTCGCTCTCGATAAAGACACGGGGGTCACCGTGTACGCGGATACCACATACAGTTTACCAAAGGCGCCTCCCCACATCATTGCGCGAGGTCTGGAGATCCTGCGAGAGATATCAGGACTCGAAGGCCCCAGCGGCCAGGCTTCGCTCGCGCTGGGAATTCGAGATTCCAGCCTGGAGGTGATCCTCCAGAAGGAAGCCGGCCGGCACGTGATTACTATTCCCGGCATTTCCGCGCTGTGACCTTGGAATTGGCGGCGGAGGCCCTTCCGCAACGGGGCCTCCCGAGACCGCATGGATAGCCTTTCATAGTGAGCCGATCCCCAGTTCGGGGCCCGAACTAAGACCACGGACGCTCGCGTTTGATCAGCCTGCCGGTTGAAATACGCCCTCCCCTGCATTATCTTCTGAATCATAAGGAATCGGCGTTATTTCGCGTTGCCGAAACCGCCCCTTTGCGCATCTTTTCCCGGACGTTCCAACGGAGGAGCTTAACGTCATGGTTGATCTCATCAAGCTGTTCACGCCGGTAGAATCGTTGGACCCCGAACAGGCGAAGGACTACGTCGCGTCTCATGAAGAAGGAACGTATACGCTCCTGGATGTCCGACAGCCTTCTGAATATGAAGAATCGCACATCCCGGGAGCCAAGCTCGCGCCGTTGCCTCAGTTGAGTGATTCTTTGAATCAACTGGACAAGAGCAAACCTACTCTCGTCTATTGCGCTGTAGGAGGCCGAAGTCGGGTGGCCGCGCAGTTGTTGGCGGGACGGGGGTTCAAACACGTATACAACCTGAAAGGTGGAATCAAAGCCTGGCTTGGGCAAACAGCGGAAGGACCGCAGGATCTGGACCTTGATTTGATCCCCCAAGAGGAAACCCCGGAAGGCATATTCAGGGTCTCATTCGGTATGGAAAGCGTGCTCGCCGAGTTCTACCGTTCGATTGCCGAGAAGAGCGAGGATTCTCAACTCGCCGGCCTCCTGCTCAAGTTGGCCTCGGTGGAAGAGAAGCATAAGGAATACCTCCGGGACTTGTACCGCTCACTCACCTCCTCCGCGACCGACACCGCGGACCTGGAATCCCAGGCCTGCGTCCGTATGATGGAAGGCGGATTCGAGATCCATGAGTTCACAAGGAAATACGAGCCTTTTCTTAAGAAGCGCGAAGATCTGCTCGATCTTTCCATGATGCTGGAGACCCAGGCGCTCGATCTCTACCTACGTTTCTCAGACAAGGTCTCGGACGAAAAGAGCAAACAGATGCTCTTCAAGATAGCTGATGAAGAAAAGGGCCACCTGGCTGCCCTGGGCCGCCTTCGCGAGGAAACTCTTGCGTCAGAGCGCCAACGAAAGGGCTAAATCCATGGACCAGTTCCAGTACGAGCTCACTCGCCACGATGCCGACCTATTCGCCAAGCTGGTCTACTTTTGCTCTGAACAGGGTGATTGCAGCTTGAAGGAGGTCCCGATGGGCGAACCCCAGGCGCTGGTGGATCTGCTCAATGAGAGAGGCCAGAGCGGCTGGGAACTAATCCAGCTCATGTTCGGGAGGGATGGGGTCATCGCGTGTTGGAAGCGCCGTGTGCGATTTGACGCGGAAATATGACGTGAGGCCCGTGGAAAGATGACCGCAACAGGGCGCGATTACGGCCCAAAAGGAGAATAAGCAATGCCCACGGTAAGGGTTGAAGGCATGACATGCCGGCACTGCGTAATGGCCGTAGAAAAGGCATTGAGCCGAGTCGAAGGAGTGAAGGGAGTGCGCGTCGACCTCGAGTCGGGTGAGGCTTCCTTCCGAGAAGAGAGCCCCGTAGAGATGGACAAAATCCGGCGGGCCATTGAGGAAGCAGGCTACAAAGTTGGCTAAGGACATCTTCCATATTCAGGGGATGAGCTGCGCGTCGTGCGTGCGCCGCGTGGAAAAAGGTTTGGCCGACCTGGAAGGAGTCATGAGCGCGTCAGTCAACCTTGCGAGTGAAAAAGCCACGGTCGAATACAACCCCGAGATGGTGACTCCGGACACGCTCTACAGGCGAGTAGAAGAGATCGGGTACCAGGCAAGTCCGCTGGGTGGAGCAGAGCGCGGAGTCGAGAAGGCCGTCATCTCGGTGGGTGGTATGAGCTGCGCGTCATGTGTGCGCCGTGTCGAACACGCGCTCAAGAAAATCGACGGAGTGCAGGACGCGTCGGTGAATCTGGCTTCCTCGCGTGCCACGGTGAGCTACAGGCCGGGGGTGGCAATTCTCCCCGCGGTCAAGAAAGCGCTTGACGACAGCGGGTACGACTTCCTGGGCCAGGTTCGCGAGGGTGTTGCGGACCCGTTAGAGGAAGCCCGCGCGCAGGAGCTGAATGACATTAGGTTTAAGCTGGTCGTCGGCGCTGTGCTCAGCGTGATCGTCATGATCGGTTCCATGCCCCATCTTTTCCCCTTTGTGCATGCAGTTCCGCAGCACTGGCTGCTACCGGGCCTCATGATACTCACCACTCCGGTGGTCTTCTGGGTAGGCGCTCGGTTCTTTCTCGGCGCCATCAAGGCAGCGCGACAGAGGACCAGCGATATGAACACCCTGGTCGCTCTGGGCGCGCTTTCGGCCTACCTCTATTCAAGCGCGGTTGTCTTGTTTCCGAGCTTTTTTGAGACGACGGGCGCGACGCCGCACATATATTTCGAAGGCGCGGCCATGATCGTGACCCTCATCCTCTTGGGGCGATATCTGGAGGCCCGAGCCAAGGGGCGGACCTCAGCGGCCATAAAACGGTTGATGGAACTCAGGCCAAGGACCGCGCGGGTGGTGCGGGAAGGCCGCGAAAAGGACGTTCCTGTTGAAATGCTTGCGAAAGGAGACCTCATCCGCGTACGGCCGGGAGAAAAGATACCCACGGATGGGGTGGTGGATTCAGGAGCTTCCGCAGTGGATGAATCCATGCTTACCGGTGAGAGCGTCCCCGTGGAGAAGGCTTCCGGCGCGGAGGTCTTCGGCGGCACGATTAACAAGAGCGGCGCATTCACCTTCAAAGCAACAAAGGTGGGGGCTGAGACGGCGCTGGCGCAGATCATCCGCCTCGTGGAAGAGGCTCAGGGCTCCAAGGCCCCGATTCAGCACGTGGTGGACAAGGTGGCCTCTATCTTTGTTCCGGTGGTGGTCGTCATTGCCGTGATCACCTTCGCGGTTTGGTATTTCCTTGCGCCGGACTCTGTTTTCAGCCGTGCGCTGCTCAATTTCGTTTCCGTGCTCATTATCGCGTGTCCTTGCGCAATGGGACTTGCCACGCCCACCGCGGTCATGGTAGGGACCGGCGTGGGAGCTGAAAAGGGCATCCTCATCAAAAGCGGCGAAAGTCTGGAGACGGCGTACAAGCTGACGACCGTCGTCTTTGACAAAACCGGGACCCTTACCAAGGGAGAGCCACGGGTGACCGACGTGCTGGCAGCCCGGGACTCGAGTCCGGACGAGGCGCTCCACATTGCCGCATCCATCGAAGCGGTATCCGAACACCCGCTGGCACAGGCCATCGTGGCCCACGCGCGTGCTCAAGGCCTTTCGCATCTCCCTGTAGAAGATTTCCAGGCGTCATCAGGGCTGGGCGTCAAGGGTGCGATCGAGGGCAAGCCGGTCCTGCTCGGTAGCCAGCGGCTCATGCGGGAGGAAGGAGCCTCCATGAATGGGCTGGAGCCCAGCCTGAAAATGCTCGAGCGGTCAGGGAAGACCTCTGTGTGCGTAGCCTGGGACCACCGAGTCATCGGCGTGATCGGCCTCCAGGACGTGCCCAGAGCAACAGCGCACACCACGGTGCGGTCCCTCAAGGAGATGGGACTCCATGTGGTCATGATCACCGGAGATAATGAAAAGACGGCTTCCGCGATAGCCGATGAGATTGACATAGACACCGTGATCTCGGAAGTCCTGCCCGGAGACAAGGCCGATCAGATCCGAAAGCTCCAAGAGAAAGGCGAAGTAGTCGCCATGGTCGGCGACGGCATTAACGACGCGCCCGCGCTCACCGCGGCCGATGTGGGAATCGCCATCGGCGCGGGGACAGACGTGGCCATCGAGGCCGCCGACATCACGCTGATCAAGAACGATCTCCAGCTCGTGCCGGCCGCGATCAAGCTCTCCTTTGAAACCATGAAAGTGATCAAACAGAACCTCTTTTGGGCGTTCTTTTACAATACGCTGGGGATACCCATTGCTGCGGGCGCTCTCTATCCCTTTTTCGGGGTTCTTCTCAACCCCGTTTTCGCGGCGGCCGCGATGGCCATGAGCTCCGTCTCCGTGGTGGGCAACTCCTTGCGCCTCAAGAGACTCCTGGCCCGCAGTCTGCGATAGCGACAGAGTATTGAAGACTAATCGAGTTAGACCCCCCGCCTACCTGCAAGCCCGCGCAACCGATTGCCTACCTATCGTGAGATGATGACCCGGTAGGTCTTCTCTTCCGTGTGCTCCTTCTCCCAGGATCTTTTGTAGCGAAGCACGATGTTGGTCTGCCCGGATTTCAGAGGAAGGAAAAAGAAAGTCACAGTTCCCCCTGCGCCTACCAGTCCTTCGCTCTTGGCGCTTCGCGCAAAGTTTCTCCCTTTCAATGAGAGAAACTTCTTGTCTATGTCAGCCTCCCATCGGTAGCCTGTAGTAGGGTTCTCAGCCAGGCTGATGGAAAAGACCTTATTCAAGGTCGCTTTCACCGTTTCGGCTTGAGCACGCGCCTCGGCCGCGCTGAGGAGTGTCAGGACGACGAAACTGACAATCGCGGCCCCCACGTAACTCGCTAGTCCCGTTGTTGATTCGCCCTGAGCAAACATCTCCCAATCCTTTCCCACCGCAAGGACTCCCGCCTCTCGGAGCACAAATATCGCTGCCGACTCCCTGCTTATAGCATCTTACCCGAAGACAGGTCACGAGAATCCGGTCCGCAGCGTTGACTATGCCTATGCGAATTCACGGTTCCGTGTCCGGGGTGATTTACTTACGAGCAGGCTTGAACGCGTACAATTTGTCTTTGGACGGCTATTTGAGAAATACCGTGGTCCTCGCAACCAGGCTCGATTATGTTGTTGCAACCGACTTGAACGTGTTCGGGACATTCTTCCGGGCTGAGCCGACCCCCACCGGATACGGATCGGCCTGTATAGGTCCCAATGACGGGGCCGACCGCCACCCTTCGACCATCGCGGGTTCATTTCCAGGCGAGCTTTGACAGGCTGTCAAAATTTTTGACAGGCATCCCTTTGCCATGACGTGGCGCTGGGAGCACGGCCGATCTAGTCCCATTGCCCGATTTCGTTCCTTGTGGGCCTTCACGGCCACTTGGCACACCAATTGCTCCCCAAGGGGATAGGTCGGATCGGCGCTGCCGCAGCCATCACTGGAATTTGTTTGTGCTGGAGCAGCGCACAGGGCACGGACTGACGGACGAGGAGGAGCGAAACCCATGGATAAGAAGCTGTTGGAAGCGGCAAAAGAGGGAAATCTCGCTGAGCTGAGAGGTCTGCTGACCGTGGGCGCTGGTGTGGAGAGCAAGGATGACATGGGGTGGACACCTCTGATGTGGGCCGCAGCGATGGGATTCCCTGATATGGTAAGGATGTTGTTGGACAGCGGAGCTGACCCCAATGTGAGAGACCAGTACGGCGCCACGGCGCTCATGAAGGCTTGTCGTCGGGGTTTCGCCGAAGTTGTTGACTATCTGATCGATAACGGGGCAGATTACAACGCGATGGACGATCATGGATTGACCAGTCTCATGCGAGCGGCGCGGGCAGGTCATCTCGATGTGGTGCGGGCTCTGCTCAAGACTCCGGTCGATCTTGAAGTCGCGGACGAGTACGGCGCGACCGCTCTGATCATGGCGGCGTACCGGGGCCACACCGCGGTGCTGAAAGAACTCCTGGAGGCGGGCGCGTCCATCGATGCCGCGGACAAGAACGGCTGGACCGCTATGGTATGGGCCGTGTCCAGACGCCACAATGACGTGGTAGAGCTACTTAAGCAATTTCAGAAGAAGTAAGAGGCTGCGCAAGCCTTCCTATGCGGGCTTGAGCAGCGCCGACAGCAGACAAATTCCACTATTCTCTCGGATGAGGATCAGAACATGGAAAGCCTGCAAGAAAGATCTTCACCCTCGAAAGAGGGGGCCTCCATGCCCACAGAAGATAAGCGCTGGCGCTTGGTCAATAGGACCATGCGCCTGCACGGCAATCAACCTCACGCGCTCATCGAAACTCTTCACTCGGTGCAGGAATACTTCGGCTTTTTGGATCCGGACGCGCTGAAGTATGTGGCAAATTCGCTTAGAGTGCCCCTGAGCGTCGTGTACGGAGTGGCCACATTCTATAGTTACTTCACGCTCCAGCCGCCGGGCGAGCACACGTGTGTGGTGTGCAAAGGGACCGCCTGTTACATCTCCGGCGCATCCGGCATCCTGGGCTCGATCGCAAAAAAAGTAGGTATTGCTCCGGGTGAGACGACTCCGGACGGGAAGGTGTCACTGCTCACCGCACGATGTCTTGGCTCCTGCGGTCTTGCGCCTGCTGTGGTCCTTGACGGCCAGGTCTGCGGAAAGATGACTCCCACTGCTGTGCTGGATCGCATGGAAGTATGGCGGAACGAAGAGACCAGCGAGCGAGTTCCCCTGCGCGGAGAGGTGGACGAACCATGACACTCAGCATTGAAGATCTGGAAGGCATTGCCAGAATTGAGAAAGACAAACGAGAAAGCTTCACCTATCAGATAAACGTCTGCGTTGCCGCAGGGTGCCTCTCCTGCCAAAGCGGCGTGCTGAAAGAAGCTTTTGAAAAAGAGGTCAGTCGCCGCGGATGGGAGAACTGGTGCAGTGTCAAGGGTGTCGGATGTCTTGGCCTGTGCGCGGCCGGCCCGCTGATCTCCATACAGCCCGACGGGACCTATTATCGAGGGGTTGGGGCGCCCGACGTTTCGGAAATTTTGGAATCACTCGGCGGCGCGCCCATTCCTCGCCTTGATTGTGCGTCTTCAAGGCCGTTCTTTGAGCAGCAGCCCAAGATCGTGCTTGAGAACAGCGGCAGGATCGACCCCGAACGTATCGAGGATTACATCGCTGAAGACGGTTATAAGGCCCTTTACAACGCGTTGCGCATGATGCGTCCTTCTGAAGTAATCGAGCAGGTGCTGGCCAGCGGGTTACGCGGTCGAGGCGGCGCCGGTTTCCCGACCGGGGTGAAATGGACGGCGGTCGCCAAGGCCTCAAACGGGAACAAGTTTGTCGTGTGCAATGCCGACGAGGGCGATCCAGGCGCATTCATGGATCGGAGTATTCTGGAGAGCGATCCGCACCGGGTCATCGAAGGCATGGCCGTGGCCGCGTACGCGGTGGGCGCGAACACAGGATTTATTTATGTTCGGGCTGAGTATCCGCTCGCAGTCCAGCGCGTACGCACCGCGATCTCGCAGGCCCGGCATCTCGGAGTGCTGGGCAACAACGTTTTCAACTCTCAGTTCAGTTTTGACATCAATGTGCGATTAGGGGCCGGCGCGTTTGTCTGTGGAGAAGAGACCGCGCTGATCGCCTCTATCGAAGGCAGGGGGGGGCGCCCCCGCCCGAGACCTCCATTCCCTGCGGAATTTGGGCTCTGGGGTCAGCCCACCCTCATCAACAACGTGGAGACCTTTGCCAATATCCCTCCCATCATCCGTAAGGGTGGGAAGTGGTTCGCCACAATCGGGACTGAGAAGAGCAAGGGGACCAAGGTCTTTGCCCTGGCCGGCAGGGTAAACAACACCGGCTTGATCGAAGTGCCGATGGGAACCACCCTCAGAGAGATCGTCTTTCAGATAGGGGGAGGTATCCCCGGGGACCGAGCGTTCAAAGCCGTTCAGACCGGAGGTCCATCAGGAGGCTGCATTCCGGAGCAATTTCTCGACATGGCTGTGGACTATGAGTCCTTGGCTTCGGTGGGTTCCATCATGGGTTCGGGAGGTCTGATAGTAATGGACGACACCTCCTGCATGGTGGATGTGGCTCATTTCTTCATGGAATTCTGCATGTCCGAGTCCTGCGGCAAATGTGTGCCCTGCCGCGTGGGAACATCGCAGATATACCACCTGCTGAATCGAATCACGAAGGGCGAAGGCAAGCTGTCCGACCTCGATATGCTCGAAGATCTTTCCGACCTGCTCAAAAATACGAGCTTGTGCGGCCTGGGTCAGACTGCTCCGAACCCGATCATGAGCACGCTCCGCTATTTCCGGGACGAGTACGTGGCTCACATCGAAGAGAAGCGCTGTCCCGCCGAAGCGTGCAAAATCCATGAAGCCAGGGAGGCGGTATGAAAGAACCGACGTCGCTTACCGGAAAGAAACTAGGAAATGATGCCAACCCCGCTCGCATCTTCACGATGACGATTGACAATCGCCTGCTCACGGCGCGCGAAGACGAGACAGTGCTGTCAGTTGCCCGGCAAAACGGCATCTATATTCCGACTTTGTGCCACATGGAGGGGCTCTCGCTTCGGGGAGCTTGCCGGTTGTGCATTGTGGACGTAAAAGGCGCGCCCAGAGTGCTGCCTTCCTGCGTGACTCTGGCGCGGCAAGACATGGAAGTGGTCACCAACTCGGATCGCGTGATTGAATATCGTCGGAAAATTTTGGAACTTATCTTCTCGGAGCGAAACCACGTCTGCTCCGTATGCGTCTCCAACGGCCATTGCGACCTTCAGGCGCTTGCTACGGAACTGGGCATGACCCATGTCCGTTACGATTATCTTTATCCCAAACAGCTTGTGGACGCGAGCCATCCCCGGTTTTCCGTGGACCACAATCGATGCGTGCTCTGCATGAGATGCGTGCGGGTCTGCGACGAGATCGAAGGCGCGCACACTTGGGACATCATGGGCCGCGGGATCACCAGCCGAGTCATCACCGATCTGAATCAGCCCTGGGGGTCTTCGGAAACCTGCACAGGCTGCGGAAAATGCGTGCAAGTCTGCCCCACGGGAGCTCTCTCTGAAAAGGGAAAATCAGTCGCGGAAATGACCAAACGCAGACAGTTTCTGCCCTACCTCCAGATGATGCGCGGAGAAGGGCGCAAATGAGAAACGAGAGGCTCACATGAATAAGGTGCGGTTAGCCACAGTTTGGCTTGACGGCTGCTCGGGATGCCACATGTCCCTGCTCGACCTGGACGAAGGATTCGCTGATGTGGCCGCTCAAATTGACCTGGTGTACAGCCCCATCGCGGACGTCAAGGAGTTCCCCCGAGATGTGCATGTGACCCTCGTTGAGGGAGCGGTGAGCAGCGACGAAGCTGAAGAGCAGATCCGTCATATTAGAGAACGCTCGAAGATCGTTGTCTCTTTCGGGGACTGCGCGGTAACCGCCAATGTCCCGGGAATGCGCAACCAGTTCAAAGTTGATGACGTGCTCGCGCGAGGATACCTGGAGAATGCAACCATTAACGAGGGCATTCCCACGTTGGGTATTCCTCGCCTGTTACCGCAGGCTCGTCCTGTTCATGAACTGATCGACGTGGAAGTGTTCCTGCCGGGCTGTCCGCCGCCGTCGGAGGCGATCCTTTACGTGCTCACCGAGCTTCTGGAAGGACGGATGCCCGATCTCACACAAAAAACCCGTTTCGGAGCCTAATCGCGGAGTCACCCTCATGGCGAAGAACATTGTCATCGAGCCCATAACTCGGATCGAAGGCCACGGCAAAATCACCATCGTCGTCGATGACGACGGCAGCGTGAGCGATGCGCGCTTTCACGTGACCCAGTTCCGTGGTTTCGAGAAATTCTGCGAGGGACGACCGTTTTATGAAATGCCGTCCCTTACCCAGCGAATATGCGGGATTTGTCCCATCATTCATTCCATCGCTTCAGCCACGGCATGCGACAGCATCCTCGGGGTTCGCATTCCCGACACTGCGCTCAAGCTGAGACGCTTGCTCAACTGCGGTCAGTTGATTCAGTCCCACGCGTTGAGTTTCTTCCACCTCTCTGCGCCTGATCTGGTGCTGGGCTTGGACTCGGATCCGGCAAAACGCAACATCCTGGGGCTGCTGGAAGCTCATCCGGACCTGGCAATGGATGGGATTAACCTCCGGAAGATAGGGCAAGAGATTATCCAAGCCGTGGCAGGCAAGCGAATTCATCCAACATGGGTGGTTCCCGGGGGCGTGAGTTCTCCACTTACCGAGGAGACCAGAAAATTCATTCTGGCGCTTCTTCCGCAAGCCCTGGAGATCACGAGAAAAACCCTGACTTGGTTCAAGGCTTCCCTGGAAAACCACCGGGAAGAAATACGCACCTTTGCGAATTTCCCCACCTTGTTTATGGCTCTTGTAAACAAGGAAGGCAATCTGGAGCACATCGACGGCACGCTTCGCTTGATCGACTACAAAGGAAACGTGGTCGTGGAAAACGTGGATCCTGCCCATTATCAATTATATATCGGCGAGGCGCCCGAGCCCTGGTCGTATCTCAAATCCCCCTTTTACAAACCTCTGGGTTATCCGGAAGGCATTTACCGGGTAGGACCGGCCGCGCGCTTGAATGTGTGCGGTGGCTGCGGCACTCCTCTGGCCGACCAGGAGTGGGCCGAGTTTCGAGAGCTTGATCGCGGGCCGGTGCTCAGTTCGTTCCACAACCATTATGCGCGGCTCATCGAAATCCTGTACGCGATTGAAACCATCGAATCCCTGTTGAATGAACCTTACATTCTCAACGCCCGCGTGCGGGTCTTCGCGCAGCCGAACTACAACGAGGGGGTCGGCGTAGTGGAGGCGCCCAGAGGCACGCTTTTCCATCACTACCGAGTCGACGATAAGGGCTTGATCCGGTGGGCCAACTTCATCGTAGCCACCGGCAACAATAATTTAGCCATGAGCCGTGGGGTTCTCCAGGTCGCCAAGCGCTTTATCAATGGCGACACCATATCCGAGGGCGCGCTCAACCGAGTGGAAGCCGTTGTGAGAGCCTTTGATCCGTGCCTGAGCTGTTCGACCCACGCACTGGGACGATTGCCGCTGCGGATCGAGCTCGTGGCGCGTGACGGGACTGTCCTGCACGAAATAGCGTGACGAAAGAGGTCTCACGCGCTGTGAGCCAATGTAGGATGTGGTGACTCCTGATCCGATCCGGGGGAACCGTCCCGCGGAGCGCGGGATTCGCGGTCTTTTTTCGCACGCGATGCGGCGCCCGCGGAGCAAGCGGGGCCACGACATCTTGCTCACTCCTTTTTATTGTCTCCCGCCCCATTTTGCGCGAATTCATACAAATATCGTCACAAGCAATCGAAGGAAGGTGTCCATTACCAGAAAAGCGTTCGGCCGGACAGGAGGCTGCAATGCCGGTACGTGTAGAGAAAAACGATCGTGTCACCACGGTGATCCTTGATCGACCCGAATTGAGAAATGCGGTAGACGGGCCCACCGCGCAGGAAATTGCGCAGGCTTTTCGCCAGTTCGACGCAGACGATGACGCGTACGTGGCTGTCTTCTGCGGGGCCGGCGGTCACTTTTGCGCAGGCGCGGACCTCAAGGCCTTCTCAAATCCTCAGGAAGCCCGCCACAACCGCCTGGACCCTCAAGGAGACGCGCCCATGGGTCCCAGCCGATTGAGGCTGAGCAAGCCGGTGATCGCGGCCATATCAGGGTACGCGGTCGCAGGCGGCCTGGAGCTTGCCCTCTGGTGCGACCTAAGGGTCATGGAAGAGACCGCGACCCTGGGAATTTTCTGTCGTCGTTTTGGTGTGCCGCTCATTGATGGAGGCACGATCCGCCTGCCGCGTCTTATTGGCATGAGCCGCGCCCTCGATCTAATCCTGACTGGGCGGCCTGTTGGAGCACAGGAAGCGCTAGAATTCGGTCTGGTAAATCGCGTCGTGGCTGATGGCCGGGCGAAAGCCGAAGCCCAAGCACTCGCGGCTCAAATTGCGTCATTTCCCCAATTGTGTATGCGCAGCGACCGATTGAGCGCATACGAACAATGGGACCTGTCATGGGATGAGGCCATAAAGAACGAGTTTGAACGAGGCGTGAAAGTCATCACCAGCGGAGAAACTCTCTCCGGCGCGCAACGCTTCGCCTCCGGAGAAGGTAAGCACGGCGCATTCTGATACCATTTTGGCTCTCATACCGACTCCGATGGTCAATTAGCTACAACGAGTCATGAAAGCGCTCGCCTTTGGCCGGCGCTTCGGGGCTTCGCCTCGGAGATGGGTAGCGAGAGCGCATCGTTGCGCAATAATTTGGAGGGGAGACTCATTTCCCCTCCAAACCTCCCCATACGTAAACTCGACCAAGGGCGCTTCATGCCGAGCCCTTTCATAGGAACTGCGCCATCAAACAAGTTAATGGTGAGCGACGGGGAGGACCCTTCGCAAAAAGGGTCTCCCCGGCGACTGCGTCCGAAGCTTATGGATTTGTGTAAACGCGGGCGGGCATTCCGACTCAGAACAATCGGCGGGATATGGTCATCTTCTCGGCTTCCTTGGCGCCTTCATAGATCTCCAGGATCTTGGCGTCACGATAGGACCGTTGCACATCGTACTCGTCGATGTATCCGTAGCCTCCGTGCAACTGGAGTGCCTTGTCGCAAACCCAGACCGCCATTTCCCCGGCAAAGTACTTGGCCATCGCGTTCAGCGAAGGATTTGTCCTGCCCTGATCCACGTACCACGCGGCTTTGTACGTGATGTTTCGGGCCAGTTCGATCTTTGTGGCCATTTCCGCGAGTTGAAACTGAACTCCCTGATATGAGGCCAAAGGCTGCCCAAATGTCTTCCGCTCTTGCACGTATCGGAGTGTCCGGTCCAGAGCGCCTTGGGCCACGCCCACCCCTTGCGCGGCCACGGTGGTGCGCGTCGCGTCGAAAAAGTGCATGAGCTGATGGAAACCGCGGCCCTCTTCACCCACCAGGTTCTCCTGGGACACCCTCACGTCCTCGAACACCACTTCGGCCGTGTCGCTGGCTCGAATACCCATTTTGCCGCGAATCTTGGTGCTGGAGACCCCGGGCAGGTTCGATTCAACGATGATGAGGCTGTGACGTTGGTGTCTTTTCTCCGCTTCAGGATTGGTAACGCAGAAAACAACGTAGTAGTCGCAGATCGTCCCGTTTGTGATGAACATCTTGGTGCCGTTGATCACGTAGTCATTCCCGTCTTTCACCGCCTTTGTGCGGCCGGCGGCCACGTCGGTGCCCGCGTCCGGCTCGGTGAACGCGCCTGCGGAGATCGCTTCCCCCGCGACCAATGGAGGCAGGTACTTCTTCTTTTGCGCTTCGGCGCCGAATAACACGATGTGCTCGGAGCCGAAAACCGTGGCCGTGGTGGCAAGGCAAAGCCCCATATCCACTCGACTGAGCTGCTCGGTAACCAGGGCGGCTTCCAAGAAGCCATAGCCGGGGCCGCCATACTCTTCCGGTATGACCGGGCCCACCAGGCCGGCCTCACAGGCCTTTTTCCAGAGGTCACGAGGCCATTTTTCTTCTCGGTCGCACTCCTGGGAATACGTGGGAAACTCGTTGGACGCGAACTTATACGCCATGTCTTGAATCATGCGCTGTTCTTCAGTCAGATCAAAATCCATATCGTCCCTCCTTAACAGATCAGGTCATTGTTCGGTAATGGAGAGCAAGTTTATCACTTGTCGCATTTTGTATTCCAGTTCTGCTTGCCTCTCGATCATAATTCTTTGCGCCGCGGGTGGGCCCGCGCCGTGCATAGACTCGATCAGGTAGCCTACGGCGCCCGCTCCGGCAATCAAATTCTCGATCAATCTGAGGACCTTCATGCGATCCACAACCTGATATTGAGGGTTGGCCGCCAAGTATTTCTTTATGTACGGCCCTGTTTCAGGATCGTTGAGGTCCGCGGCCGCGGGCATGGTGCCGAGCAAGCCCCCGGCAATATCTGTGGCCAGGCGAGCGATTTCGTAAGGAAAGCGCGTAACGTTGAGCTTGCACACGTTTGCCAGGAGAAGATCGACTTGATAATTGCCCGCAAGTGTGGGCCACCCCTGGCTGGAGCAGGCAAGGCCGCACGAGTACAGTGTTTCGTTCAGGTGGACCATTTCCACGATCTTTTCTCTTATATGGCTCGCCTTCTCCACGCCGTTCATCCGCGCGATCAACGCGGTGGCCCCAATGAGCACGTCGCCCACGCCCACCTTGCAGCCGCCGTAGCTCTGGCGATGATAAGACGCGAACCGTTCCACCAACATGCCCGTAAAGTCCACCTGCCCGTCCAAGAATATTCGCTCTTCCGGCACAAACACGTCCTCGAAAACGGTCATGACCTCCTGGCCGCCAAAGATGGGGTTGCCCACGTCCAGTTTGTGTTGCTCCAGTTTCCGGGTGTCGCTGGTCTGGCGGCCATAGATGTAGCGCACCCCCGTGGCATTCGTAGGGACCGCGCAGCAGACGGCCCAGGGCTCCTCGCCGGGACGCATGCCCATGGTGGGCATGATGAGGATTTCGTGGGAATTGAGCATACCTGTTTGATGCAGCTTGGCCCCGTTTATCACCACCCCGCCGGAACGCCGCTCCTTGACCCTCAGAAAAAGGTCCGGATCCACCTGATCTTTAGGCCGCCGACCGCGATCTCCTTTTGGATCGGTCATCGCGCCGTCCACCACGAGGTCTTCCTGCTGAATCCACTTCCAGTAATCGCTGAAACGATTATGAAAACGGGCGCCGTGCTTTTTATCGCACTCGAATGTTGTGCTGTACACAGCGTTGGCCGCGTCCAAACCCACACAGCGCTGGAAACAGCAGCCTGTCATGGCCCCGCAATAGCGCTGCATCTTCACCTTGGTGACAAGGTCTTCCGAGCTTTCGTGGAGGTGCGTGAAGCGGTTGACTTCGTCGTTGCACAACCGTGAGTACGAGCGAAGCAGCTCCCGACCCTGCGAGTCGTGGGCCGCGTCGTACGTGAAGGCAACGGCCTTACGGGAAGGCGCGATGAGCCCGTGCTCCGCCAGTTGCTCGGTCTTTTCTCCCAATACATGAGCTTCAAGGTCGAGCGCCTCGAGGGATTCGAGGTACTGATCGCCTGTTTTCAAAGCCATGATGTTCCTCGCTTTGTGTCGAAGAGATGTTTCCAGCGGCAGGGTCGAGCGCTACTCAACCACGGCGTACGCATGGCTGAGCACTACCCCACGGTCGGCGCCGCACCGGATCAGGTACCGGCCACCCGTGTCCTTCCATCCTTCTGTTACGAGCGTGTCACCAGGATAGACCACGCCGGAAAAACGGGCCTTGAACTCCTTGAACCGCGCCACATCACCGTCACAAGCCTTATGGAGTATAGCTCTCACCGCGTAACCGTACGTGCAGAGACCGTGGACAATAGGGCGCGGGAAACCACCCATCTGGGCAAATTCCGGGTCCAGGTGCAGAGGGTTGGTGTCGCCGTTCAGGCGATAGAGCGCGGCCTGATTTCCAGGAACAAAATATGAGGCAGTGAAAGTCGGCGCAACCCCTTCAGGCGGATCGAGCGCTTCGGCCTTGGGACCTGGGTCTCCGCCGAAACCCCCTTCACCTCGGTAAAAGATGCCGCTCTCGGTTTCCACCAAAGGATCGCCTGCTTCGGTCATGGCTCTCATTCGCCAAACGATCAGCGCGCCTTTGCCCTTGTCATAGATATTGACTATTCCTCCTTCAACAAGAACGACGCCCTCAGGAGGAATCGGGCCAAAAAGCCTGACACCCTGCTCCCCATGAATAAACCGGGAATGGTCCACATCCACGTCATCAAAGAATTGGGCCCATAATCCCGACCCCATCACTGTGGCAAAGCTGGGGAAAACCCTTAACCCGCCCTTCGCGCTCTCATAGATGAACGGGAGTTCGTCTGTTTGCGCGCCGATACCTAAAGCATAGAGGACCACGTCCTTCCAGGTGTACTCGAAGGGGACCGGGCCGTACTTCTTACCAACAAGATCCAAACGTATCATTCAACATTCCTTGTTACTGTTTTATTCCGCATACTTCCAGCCCAAGGGAGGCAAGCGCGCTGCTCGCTCCCGACGATGCGAAATGTAGGGAAAGAACGATTATACAGCCACGCATTGAATTCGACCCCGTCTCACCCTCCCACGTCCCCTCCCATCAAGGGAACTCATTCCCCTCCCCTGGCGGGAGGGGTTAGGGGAGGGGGCATAGACCACAAACAAAAAGGCTCGAGATCAACGCGTAGTAATATGGAGCTGTCAGGAAGTCACGTACGTCGGCAGTTTTTTCTTTATGATCTCCGCGGCTTCTTCCACCATCTCTTCCAGGACCTGTCTCGCGGGCTTGATTTCTTTGATCAGGCCGGATATTTGGCCGGCAAGACCGCCCACATAATCTGTTTTGTGGGCCTCAACAAAACTCCAAAGGAGGGCCGAAGAGATCACGATTTGAGTGGGAAAGGGGAGCGGCTCAAGCCCTGACGAATCCCAGAGGCGGTGAAACTCGTTCAAGCTCGCTCGCAGGGTCTTTCCCGTGTACGCCGTGCTGACACGGGTATCTTCATCGGTTGACCTGAGGATTCGCTCTTTGTTGACATCCAGAGCCCCGCCTTCTTCAGTGGCAAGGAACCGCGTCCCGACCCAAGCGCCCACACAGCCCATAGCCAAGGCCGCGGCAAGGCCCCGGCCGTCGCCGATGCCTCCCGCAGCCAAAACCGGCACGGGCGCGGCCGCGTCGATCGCCTGAGGCAGCAGAGCCATGGTCCCAATTCTGCCTGTATGGCCTCCACCCTCATGACCCTGAGCCACAATGAGGTCCACGCCTGACTGGGCCATACGGCGGGCATTCTTCGCGTTTCCCGTAATGCCGAGCACTTTCATTCCCACTGCATGAGCGTGCTCCACCATGAATCCCGGATTCCCCAAACCCGCGCAAAAGAGGGGAACCCGTTCCTCGATACAAACATCGATTGACTCCCGTGGACGTCTGGTGGTGGTATTCGTCTTTATCATTACATTCACGTTCGGAAGCCCCAGCTCGGCTCTTACCTTTTCGATCCACTCTTGATGCGGTCTTGGAATGGACTTGAGCACAACGCTGAGCGGTATTTCGTCTGCGCGTTGCGCGTCCAGGGCGCCGTCCATATCCAGGCTCTTGGGCAAAAGGAGATCGACGCCGAAAGGCTTGTCAGTCTTGGCCTTGATCTCCCGGATGGCGCCCCGGAGCTCATCCACCGTAAAGCCGCTGCCGCCAAGGACGCCGAGTCCGCCGGCTTCTGAAACAGCAACAACCAGTTCCACGGGCGCGCCGGTGTTCTCACCTATTAATGTGGGCCCCATCCCCGCGCTCAGAACCGGGTATTCGATTCCCAACATGTCGCAGAGCGCTGTCCTTAATATCCGCTTACTCATTCCGGTTTCCTCTCATGACAGTCCCCTGGATGGTCTCGGATGAATGCGCGTATTCCCCGCGAGGTCAAAGGCTGATTACTCCCCATAGGTAAACCCGACCAGGGCCGCTTTATGCCGAGCCGTTTCATAGGAACCACGTTAGATCGGCTTGATTCCCTTACCCATGCGGCCTTTCGTCCGCCACAAAGCATCATGTGGCGTTTCGTCAGCCTGAATTGCTCCTAGAGCAAATCGAAAGATAAGATCAGCCAGCTCATCTACGGTCGCGCCCTTTTGGGGGTGAAACCACATCTTGGTGCGGGTGACCATAGACGCGATCAAGACCCCCACCAGCTTTTCGTCACACGTGAGAAAAACCTTTTGTTCCTGTCCCCTCCGAAGCACCTTGCGAAGGATACGCTCATAAGTATCCCGCATGGAAACTATGACGTTCCGATTGCGACGCGACAGGATGCCGAGCGCTACGTCAAACAATGCCTTGCCGGACCTGGGACGGCTCAAGATGGCTTTGACATGACTGGCGATTATGAAACGCAGTTGCTCGACCGCATCGCCGTCTTCTTCTTCGAAACGCTCAATCGACTGGATTATTCGCTCCATCTCTTCGCGAAGCATTTCGAAGAGTATGGCCTCTTTCGTTTCAAAGTAGTTGTAGAGGTTGGCCGGCTGACATCCGTATGCGCGAGCCAAGTCCCGCATACCAACAGAATGGTAGCCCTTCTGCCAGAACAGCTTGCGCGCCGAAGCCAAGATTTTTTTCTTCCGCAAGTGAGTTCCCGCCTTTGCCCCACTCCTTTTCAGTTCGGATCTGGCCATTTTGGAATTCCTGCGCGGAGGGCGTCCGGAGCCTCTGCGTCAACCGGGCGCGCGGGCCGGTGTCATGGTGATATTAATGAACGTTCATTCGTATCGTTGACCACGATGGATAACTTCTTGATGGTTCGAGCCGAAGCCACGGACGCGGGGAGCGTCCGATCGAGGGCTTACCGGTCGTTACGTCCCATTGTGGCCACCCCGGTAAACTACAGCCCGAGGTAGGTTTTTCGAATGACCTCGTCTGCAAGCAAATCGGCTCCCGGGCCTTCGGCTATGATCTTTCCCGACGACAGCACATAATTACGCGAAGCCATCTTAAAGACCGTGCTCACTTCCTGCTCGATGAGAAGCACGGTGATGCCCAGGCCGCGGATCTCTTCGATCTTGTTGAAAACCTCCGACCGCATAATGGGGGCGAGGCCCGTGGAAGGCTCGTCGATGCAAAGCAACCTCGGACGAAACATGAGAGACCGGCCGATAGCCAGCATTTGTTGTTCTCCGCCGGAAAGAGTTCCGGACACTTGGCCTGCGCGTGAATGGAGAACGGGAAACAACCTATAAACTTTCTCCAAATTGCTCTGGATCTCCGTCTTGTCTTTCAGGAGATAGGCGCCGGCCATGAGGTTCTCAAGCACCGTCAGTTCTCTGAACGGCCTGCGCCTCTCGGGGCAATGGATAAGACCTTTCTTTACTATCTTGTGCGCGGGAACATTCTCAATGCGTTCCCCATCAAACACCACTGCCCCCTTCAAGGTTACGTCTCCACCTGTGGTTTTGCGGAGCACTTCCTTTTCCCAGGCCACCAGTCCGGTTATGGCTCGCAGCGTGGTGGACTTGCCCGCTCCGTTGGGGCCAACGAGGCTCACCAATTCACCTGCGTCCACCTTCATGGAGAGGTCATTGATGATCATTGCCCGGTCATAAACGACAGTCAAACCCGTTACGGTCAGGAGCAACTCAGATCCCTCCTTCCCCAAAATAGGCCTCGATCACCTCGGGGTTCTTGACCACCTCATCCGGCGCTCCGTCGGCGATGAGAGTCCCAAAGTTGAGCACGATGATGCGGTCCACGATCTTCATCAGTTGCTGCAGTTTGTGTTCGACGATAATCATGGCCGGACCTTCACTGTGGAGACGGCCGAACCGCCCTCCTTTGTGCAGCCTCTTGATCGATTTTGCCATGAGGTCCGTTTCGGCCGGGCTGAGCCCGCCGAACGGTTCGTCCAAAAGGAGCAGTTCGGGCTCCGTGGCTATGGCCCGCGCGATTTCAAGCCGCTTGAGGTCTCCCTGGGAAAGCGTGGAAGCCTTTTCCAGGGCCATATCGGAGATGCCGGCAAATTCCAGGGCGTCCATTGCCTTCGCTTCCACCCGCTTCACCCATTCACCCCGTGTCATGGCGCGGGGGCTAAGGCACGAGACCATCACGTTGGCTATGATGGGAAGCCGGCGAAACGGCCTCATATTCTGAAATGTCGATGCGATCCCCATGTTCACAATGTCCCACGTCTTGCGACCGCAAATATCCTTACCCTTGTAATGGATGGCGCCGGAATCGGGTCTCAATATGCCCATGATCAAACGCAGCAGTGTAGTCTTGCCCGCTCCGTTGGGACCGATGAGGCCGACTATCTCGCGCCGATGCATGGTAAGGCTGACATCATTTGACGCCAGCAGTCCGCCGAAGCTCTTATTGAGATTTCGGATTTCGAGGAACTGCTCGGCCATATCAACTCTCCTCAGATTCATCCCGGAGTTCACGGCGGGAGACCTTTCCCACGTCCGTCTTGGGAAGTTCACCTCTAAACTCCACTATTTTTGGGACCTTATAGTGGGCGAGGCGCTCGTGGCAATATGCTACGATCTCTTCCTCGGAGACCTTACCTCTCGCCTCGGGCTGAAGCACCACATAGGCCTTTATGATGGCGCCCACCCGAGGATCGGGCACTCCGACCACTCCGGCCGCCTTGATCTGCGGATGGTTGTACAGCACCTCTTCCACGTGACGGGCAAAGACCGCATAGCCCTTATATTTGATCAGGTCTCGCTTTCGGTCGAAGAAATGGAAGTACCCTTCGTTGTCCATGCGCACTAGATCGCCTGTTCTGAGCCACTTCTCGCCGTCGATGTCGATAAGGGAGCTTGCGGTCTCCTCGGGTCTCTGCCAGTATCCCTTCATGATATTCGGGCCGCACAGAATGAGCTCACCAACCTCACCCACATCGACAAAGTCCGAACCGTCGTGATGAATGATTCCCGCCTTGAGATTGGGAATGGGAACGCCGAACGAACCGCTCTTGGGCCGCTCCAAGGGACTGGTATGGCTCAAGGAAGAAGATTCGGTCATGCCGTACCCTTCCAAGATCCTGCAACCGGTCCTGCGCTCCCAGTCCTTCATGGTCGATTCATGGAGTGTATCCGCGCCGCATGCGATCATCTTGAACCTTTTCCAATTGACGCGGTCGGTCTTCTCGTAGTCCTTCAGATATTCGTAAAGGGTCGGCACGCCATAGAAGGCCGATGCCCTGTACCGCTCCGTCGCGTCCAGAATGTCGTCGATGTCGGGAGTGGTGAGTAACACCAGCGTGTATCCCTGAACCAGGGAAAAGAGCATGATTATGACCTGCCCGTAGATGTGAAAGAAGGGTAGGAACGCGATGACCACTTCATTTCCCGGACGGAAGATATCCTTCCAGAAAGCCATGGCCTGAGCCTGGCAAGCGGCGATATTCCGGTGAGTAAGAATCGCGGCTTTGGGAAGCCCAGTGGTTCCACCCGTATAAGGCAGCGCGGCTATATCGTTGTCGGGATCAATGCTGATCGAGAGCGGTTGTGCGGGATATTTCTTGAGCAGGTCCTGGAATTGATAAAGGCCTTCCCTTTTCAAGACCTTTGGGACCGGCACATTCATTTCACGGTATACCTTGCCCAGAGCGCTCTTCCCGAGAACCTTCTTCAGCCAGGGCAGGTATTCGCTAATGCCCGTCAATATGACATTTTTCACTGAGACGCCGCTCTTATCCACGTTGTCATAGAGAATGTCCTGACAAACCACTGTCTGCGCGCCGCTGTCGGTCAATTGGTGCGCAACTTCCTGGCTCGTGTACACAGGACTTATGGGAGTAACCACCGCTCCCGCCTTGAGAGCGCCGAAGTACGCGATCACGTATTGGGGGCAATTCACAAGATGCAGCGCCACTCGATCTCCCTTTGCCACCCCCAGGTCCGCTAAGGCGGTGGCAAAGCGGTCCACCAGATTGCGCAACTCGCGATACGTAATCTTCTTTCCGTAGAATATGACCGCTTCTTTTGAGGAATATCTTTCGGTCGCTTCGTCGAACAGCTCCGGAAGAGATCGCTCTGGGATGGGGATCTCAGGAGGAACCCCTTCCGGATAGTATTTCAACCAGGGTTTTGACAGGTAGATCTCTTTAGCGGTCATTTATTTCACTCCGAAGAAGAATCCTCGAACCAACGAATGTCGGTCAATCCAAATCCGCGGTGCATACCCGACAGGTCTTTCGGATCGCTACGCTGCGAATCTTGCACCGAGGACATTGTTTTTCTATTTTGTCGCGGATCCACGGTATGATTCCTTCAGGCATGAACAGGAGCGTCAGCAAGACCAGTAGCGCGAAAATGAGCATACGCCACTCCGGCACAACCCTGAGGACCTCGGCTAAAGGAAACAGGATGAATACCCCTGCGATGGGACCGTATATGGAGGCGACACCGCCAAAGATCGACCAGATGATCACCTGAAAGGACATGGAGACCTCTAGGGTGGATGGGCCCACGGTCCGCATGATGTGGGCGTAGAGCCCACCGGCGATGCCCGCGAAGAATCCGCTCAAACAAAAGGCCATCAGCTTATAACGGGTAGTGTTGATACCCGCCGTCCGGCAGGCCAGCTCGTCCTCGCGAATCGCATGAAGGATGATCCCCGTCTTGGAATCGGTGATCTTCCACATAGTGAATGACAACAGGAGCATCAGGATCGTCGTTATGTAGTAATCGCGAAGTCGGGATCCCGAAAGTCGATCCAGACCCGAGACCCCCAGTTCTCCTCCTGTTACGTCCGGTATGGCAAAAACCACTCCCATCAGAATAAGCGGGAATGCCAGCGTGGTAAGGGCGAGATACGTGTGGCGCAGCCTGAGACAGGGGATACCGATAATAAGCCCGGTCAGCACCGCCGCGAGCGCCCCGATGGGGATGGTGAAGAAATGGGGAATCTTGAAATGCACGTTTATCAGGCCGCTCGTGTACGCAGCCACCCCGAAAAAGAGCGCGTGGCCGAAATTCATCTGGCCGGTAAACCCTGATAGCAGGTCCCAACTCGCGGCAAAGATCGCGAACACGCTGGTTAAGATGAGAATGCGCAACAGGTAGGGATCCTGGCTGAACAGGGGCAACAAAACGAGCGCCGCCACAAAGATCAGAACCGCTACTCGACTGGGAAGCACCAGCACTTCACTCCTGAATAGAGTGAAAACCCTCTTGATTTGAAACCAGATGAGTCCCATTCTATCTCTCTTCCTCAAAAGCTATACCGAACAAGCCTTCCGGGCGTATGAGCAGCACGATAATCATAATGGAAAGAGCCACCGACCCTTTCAAAAAGGATCCCATGGGAACCCCGATCGCTACCGCAGCTTCGGTAAATCCGAGAATATACGAAGCAACAAAGCTCCCCTTGACGCTGCCCAAGCCGCCGAGTACCACCACGGCGAGCATCATAATCAATGGCGGCAACCACATGTGCGGATCGATAACCCGAAGAGGCACCACGATAGCTCCCGCCACTCCGGCCAGAACTACGGAAACGATCACGGCTATCATGATCTCTCGGTCCACATTCATACCCATAAGATTGGCGATCTCACTGTCCTGGGCCGTGCACCTTATGGCGAGCCCGACCCGGGTCTTCATCAAAAGGAACCAAGTGGCCAACAACGTCAGCACAGCTACTCCAAGGACCAGCAGGTGCTGATTCGCCACCTTAACCCCTCCCACGATCACGAACCCCGTGGCTACCGGAGGCACACCCATCATGTGGCCCTTAAAGGCGATCAGCATCACTTCCTGGAAAACCATGCCCAAGGCTATGGTGGCTATGAGCACCGCCGCCTCATATTCCCGGATGGGTTTGATAAAGAGCCGGTAGCAGATCAAGCCGATGATCGTGGTCAGCCCAATGGAGAGCACAATCGCCAAAGGCATGGAAAGCCCCCAGTAACTGAAGCCCACATGGATCAGGTACGCGCATGCCATATAAAACGCGGTGTGTGCGATGTTCACCAGCCTCGCGACGCCGAAGATCAGCGAAAAACCGATTGCCAGCAGCGCGTAAATGCTGCCGTTGATCAACCCATTAATGATGATGTCTTGGATCATGCATCAACTCCACTACCGACTCACAACTCGCTCATTGAGACAGATCTTTTGATCGGGGAAGCCCATTTTCGGGAACGGGCCTCCCCGGCGATTTTCTGAGATGTTCGGACTTGATTCCGAAGACTCAGAGAAACCCTGCGCGACTATCCTTACTTCTTCTTGTAGTGTTCCATCACCCAGGATGGGAGCTTGTACGGGACGGTCCCCTCATAGGTGATATTTTCCCACTGATAGGGCCACACGACCACGTTCTTCCCGTCTTGCCATTGGGTCCCCAGCCCCGTTGTGTAGCCCGGTCCCCATACGACGTCATGATCCTTGGAGAATGCCAGCCTCCCCGCAGGACCCTTCAGGTCGGTTTGCTCCAGCGCCGGGATCAACTTGTCCGCCTCCAGCGTTCCGGTCTTCTCTATCGCGGCTTTCAGAACATCGATGGCGTCGTACGTCCCGGCCGTGTAGTTGGGAGCTTCCTTGAAACGCTGCCTGTATTCGTTGAAGAAGGGGAGCGTGTGCTCGGTGATCTTCACCGGACCATAGGTGGATATGGTGAGACCGTAGTTCCCCTGTCCGCCGGTAGCGGCCCAGAAGCCATCCTTTTGCGCCTCGACGTTGATCCCCACCAGCGGCGCCGGGACCTTGAGTTCACCGGCCTGCTTGGCAAACGGAATGCCCACCGACGAGGAAAAGCTGGTGAAGATGATGTTCGCTCCCGCGCGCTGAATCGCCGAGAGTTCCGCGGTCGCGTCCGTGGCCACAGGTGAAGGCCGCCACACGCCGACAATATCCATGCCCATTTTGGGGAGATTTTCATTGGCAACGGCCACCAAAGGATCGGCCCAGGCGGCTTTCTCAGCCACGATCGCGACCTTGATCTTCGGGATGCCCAGCTCCTTCTGCATGACCTGGGCCACCATGTTCAAAAGGAGGAAGTCCACCTTGATCAGGAACTTGGAGTTAATTGGGGTAATGCGGAACCAATACTTGTACCGATCGTAATTCTTTGTCACCCGGTCGCACAGCTCGGGATGGGCCGCGCCGCATCCCAGGAAGATCTTCTTGTTGTCCATAGCGATATCCTGCATCACCAAGACCGCCTCAGTGCGGAAACCGCCTATGAGGAAGTCCGCTCGATGCCTGCTGATGGCCAATTCCATCGCATTTGTGGCGTCCGGAATGCTCAGGAACTCATTTGAGTCGACCTTTATGAGTTCAACGAGGCGCTTCGCGCCGCCCACTGAAATACCGCCCCCCTTGTTGATCTGTTCCGCGGCCATCGTGGCCCCGTTCCAGTGCCCCTCACCCTGGGTGAATTGCATAGGCCCTATGATCGCGATCCTAATGGGATCTGCCGCCCAGCACGGGGCGCCGGCGGCCGCAACCAGTATGAGGGCCAGGAAGATTGTCCACAAAATGCTCGACCTTTTCATGCCAGCTCTCCTCTCTGGTAAAGTAACGTTTGGATTAGACACCGCGAGCCCTGTCCCCAGCGCGCGGGTCATGCTCCGGCCTCTCTATGCGCCAAGAACGATTGAGAAACCCCCATCCGCCTCAGCAGCGACAAGGCGCCACTCATCACCGCCGATCGCTCCTCGAAACAGTACCGATCAAGCGCTCGCAGGAAAATTGAGTCTTTGAGAACCAGCCGCAGCGCCTTTCAGGCGCCGAATCCGCTTTGCGTCGCGGCCTGCCGTGTCACCGGACGCAACCGCCCTTTCCGTTCCTTCGCGCACGCCAAGAGCCCTGAGCGTAAAGCGAAAGATGAAAAGAGCCAACTCAGCCACCGTCAAGCCCTTTCCAGGATGAAACCAGATCCTGGTGCGGGTAATCATGGAGGCTATCATGAAACCCGCAACCTTCTCATCGCATGGGACGAAAAACCCTTTCTCTTGTCCTCTCTTGATCACTTTGCGAATGATACGGTCGTACGTGTCGCGCATGGAGATTATGACCTTGCGTTCGCGCGGCCGCAGGCTGCCCAGAGCCACATCAAAGAGCGTCTTTGCGGACCTGCGATAACTCAAGGTGACGTTCAGATGACCAAAGATGATCAGACGGAGTTGCTCGACCGGATCACCGTCCTCCTCCGCTTCGATGTGCGCAATAGGTTGGATTATCTGCTCCATTTCTTCCAGGAGCACTTCGAACAGGATGGATTCTTTGGTTTTGAAGTAGTTGTAGAGGTTGGCCGGCTGACAGCCGTATGCGTGGGCCAGGTCTCTCATGCTGACGGAATGATAGCCCTTCTGCCAGAACAGGTTGCGGGCGAGAGCCAGGATTCTCTTCTTTCGAACGCCAGAGCCTTCCGTGGTTCTGGTTCGTTTTGTTTCGGCGCCGCGCATGCTCGAAATCCTACTTAGAACGGTCTCCTATGCAAGTTTCGGGGCATGTTAATGAACGATCATTCATACATGCCTTGTCCGCCCCTGCGCTGTCAAGCCTTTTTTCGCACGGCGGCCCGGACCGCCACGTGGCTGAAAGCCTTCCCTCGCTCGGGATGACTCTCTACGCTCTTCCTTGCCTCGTCGCGCTCCACAAAAGCCAACCAGGTGAGCTATGGGGCCTGAGAGCGACTCCCACCTTGTCCTCACGACGCGGACCTACTCAGGCGACCGAGAACATGAACGAGCATTCGTTAGCTCGACCCCCAGATGCGGCCACCCCCCTCATAACAACGGGCGCGCTCCCGGATCCCGCGTCACGACAATACGAATCCCCGATCTCGCCCCGGGGGCCTATCGTTCAATCGGAATCCGTTCCTCGCGTGCGAAGAACGCTATACAGCGGTGTATGTTCACGTCGATGGCGCGACGCGCAGTTTCGGATTGATGGGGGTTTCTCTGGTTAGAGCCGTGCCGTTTCAATACTATGGGCCGGCCGCGCTTGTCAACATCAAATGGGAGAGACCGATTCTCTCGGCCGCCCCTCTTGTGCGGAAAGCGCTTGACTCTTGACGAACAGGCCCTATATGATCGTGCGTCAAAGGGTTATGCTCCGCCTCGTTCTGCGCGCGATACGAATGGCCGTTCGTTAACATGCGACGAACTCCCTGAAATAGGGAGCTAAGAAATGGCTCCGAAGAGTGGAGGAACGGCCGGATTTTCCCTGTCTCGACTGTCTCCTCCTCTGCCGCGCGCTTGCACGCCGGGGACAACAGCGGTGAGCGAAAGCGGAAGGCTCGATCACCCCATTCGAAGGGAGCTCGCCTAATGAGAAGACTGATGAACCGTCTGTTGGCGGGGATCCTTATTTGGGGCTTCGCCGTGGTTATCGGGAATGGATATGCCCACGCAAAGGAAATCGCCGTCATCTGGGTAGGCAAGTCGTTGATGACGAACAACCTGGTTATGGGCTTCCTGCCTCGAATGAGAGAATTGGCGCCTGATTGCAAGGTTACCCTCTTCCGCGAACTCAAGGACCTGGATGAAGCCGGGAAGATTTTTCGGGAATGCGAAAGCAAGATGGACGGCATCGTCTTCCTGAGATCCTCGGGCGCTGAGTTCCTTTCCATGAACAAGCCCCGGGGACCTTGTTTTGTCGGCGCGTGCAACAACCCTGCGGATCTGGGCGCAGTCAGCAGTCTCGAAAACCCTGATGGCATGGTCACGGGAGTGACATACTTTGTCCCGTATGCGAAGCGCTTCGACATGATCAAGAGCCTGTTTCCCGCAGTCAAGAGCCTGTTATTACTACTCGAAATAGGTCAGTCCGGAGGTCCCATAGATCAGGCGGGAACCAGTGATGAATGCATGAAACGAGGTATCGCCTACCAAGAGGTTTTCGCCTCCAACATAGACGAGTTGGCAAGGAAGACTCAGGCCGCCGGGAAAGTGGACCTCATCGTCTTGAGCAATACCCGACTGGTGCGGGATAACGCAGTCAACCTCCTGCCTATAGCAAACACCACAAAGACACCAATGTTTTCCTATTCCGCGGGTCCGGTGAAAGCCGGCGCCTTAGCAGGCATCTCAACCGATGATTTCAAGTTGGGGCAGATGCTCGCCGATTCGGTGGTGGATGTGGTGGTTAAGCGCAAACCTGTCGCTCAGGTTCCTGTGAAAATGGATCCCAATCCCAGAGTGACGATCAACGAATCCGCTATGAAGGATTTTGGCGTAAAATTCCCGGATGCCATCGTAAATAGCGCCATTATGGTGCGATAGGACGATTGCGTCCTCTGGTATTCAAGCCGGTGTCGTCCGGCTCTCTGTTGTAAGCATGAACGAGGGGACGATCATTCTACGTGTGTCAAGTCCCCTCTAACTTCCCATGTCCTCGAGGACCTTGCCTCCATGTGGAACCCGCGCCGTAGGTGAAAAAACAATTGACTTGCGAGCTGAACCTAGTTGTTATTATCGGCGGCAATAGCTGTAATTTTCATGATTCTCGTAGCTGAGACGGAAATGCCCGCGTCCGTGACCCAAGAGGCTGAGTCCCACCACACCGGCAATGGAGGGGAAGCTGATGGACGAACCGCAGAAGACAATGTCCCTTCGGTTTGAGGAGCTTAAGAGCCGTTACACGATTTCGCGTTTCCCATACGCGGGAAAAATCAAAATCGCGATCGCAATCCTCGCCGCGCTCATCGTTTTGTATGAACTCTGTTTTGTCTATGTCGAACCGGACGAGTTCGGCATCAAAGTGGTGCGTCTCGGGCCTAACCGCGGGGTTCAGAAGGAGGTTTACGGATCGGGACTGTACCTTGTGATTCCGGGCATGCATGAGATGCACCGGCTTCCCATGGGAGTTCAGGCCCTGGAACTGACGGACACGCCACAAACCGCGGCTCTTTTTTCGCGGAGGGAAAAGGCGGCCCATATCCAGACGTCCGACGGCTTTTTCGTGAGCGTGGATGTCTCGATCCTTTACCGGCTTGCCGATCCTTACCTCGTTTTCACCATGATCGGCCCGGGCAATCTGTACGAGGACAATGGAATCATCCCCAAGGCCGAGCCCATTCTCAAGGCGACTCTGGGCGAGCTTACCACGGAAGAGTTCTACAATAGCCCGCTGCGTGTGAACAGGACCAATGCCGCCCGGGAGATCTTAAATCGAGAGTTGAACCCCAAAGGAATCAAGGTCGAGCAGGTTATGGTCCGCTATTTCAAATACAGTAACGAAATTCAGAAGAACATCGAGGAAAAGAAGCTCAAGGACCAGCTCGTCTTCAAAAATCAGGCTGAAGCCCGGGCAGCCGCGGAAGAGGCTGTCATCAAAAAGATCACCCAAGAGGGAGAAGCAACGGTTGCGGTAAAGATGGAGGAAGGGCAAGCGTACGTCACCAGGAAGCGAGCTGAAAAGGACCTCTATGTGCGCAAAAAAAAAGCTGAAGCCAACCTGCTGGTGAGGGTCGCGGAGGCTGAGCGGGTCAAGCTCAAGAACGAAGCCATGGAAGGCGAAGGCGCGGAGCGCATGGTGGGGCTGAAAATGGCTGACGTTTACAAAGGGCTGCACACGATTATTCTGCCCAGCGATGGCAAGGACGGCGTGAATCCCTTGAGCTTCGAAAAGACATTAAATCTGTTTGACATACGCAAAGGAGGCGCTCAATGAGGCGGATTATTGCACTACTGGCGCTCTCTCTTGCATGCGTCATGTTTGCCGGTTGCGTTCCGCGCACCACCGGGGAAACCGAAGTAGGGGTAAGGACCGTCAAACTGGGCTTATTCGTGAAGAAAGGCGTTGAGAACAAGGTGTACGCGCCGGGCGGCACCTATTTCTTCTTGCCCTTTGTGAATGATTGGCACACCTTCGACACGAAACTCCAGAACCTCGAAATGACCTTCGACCCGAAGCGAGGAGATCGGAAAGCCCGTGATGACCTGCTCTTCAAAACCATTGACGGCAACGATATCGGCCTGGACGTGATCATCGCTTACAGAATCGATCCGAGCAAGGCGCCGCAAATCCTCCAGTACGTGGCGAAAGACGACAAAACGCTTCGAGAAAAGATCGTCCGAACCGTTACTCGGAGCAAACCCAGAGACATTTTCGGGGAGCTGAAAACCGAGGAATTCTATGTCGCGGATAAACGAGAGGTCAAGGCGCAGGTCGCAAAAGAGGTCCTGCAACAGATTCTCGGACCTATGGGTATCATAGTGGAGCGGGTTCTGACAAAAGACTACCGCTTCAATCCCGACTACCAAAAGGCAATCGAAGACAAAAAAGTTGCAGACCAGCGGGTCGAAAAGAACAGATCGGCGCAACATGCCGCCTTGGAAGAATACAAGCGAAAGCTTGAAGAAGCCAAGGGTGAAGTCAACAAACTGGTAGCCAACGTTGATGGCGAATATCGAAGAGCGAAGATCGAAGCTGACGCGTACTTTGAAAAACAGTCACTCTTGGCTCAAGCGATTCGAGCTGAAGGAATCGCCGAAGCCACGGGTGTCCGCGAGATGAACAAGGCCCTTACCGGATCGGGCGGAGAGGCGCTGGTAAAGCTTCGGATCGCGGAAGCCCTCCAGGACAAGAAAATCATGTTGCTACCAATGTCGGAAGGAGGCATGAACCTCAAAACAACCGATGTCAATAAACTCATCGAGATCATTGGAGTAAAGTCATTACCGACAGTGGGAGACAAAAAGTGAAGTCCGTGAGGGGACTACACGAAATGTTTTGTGAAGACTATGCCTGCGCGAGAAAAGAGAGAGGTCAGAGCTTCTTTGGCTCGTGTTCGAGCCACGTAAACTCGAGCAGCAGCTCAGCGCGCGCCGAGAGCAGTTCTGACGTCTAAATGTAGGTGTAAAGGTAAATGCCTCGCGAGGCTTCGGTATATCCGCCCTTTATCGCCACCTAGTTTCTTCCCCGTTCGATCTTCCCGTCAACTGCGTCGCCGTTGATCATTGATACCGATGCGCGATTAAGGAAGCGACATCGACAATGGCCGTCTGCCGCGCCAGAATGAAAATGTGGGGACAGGGGCGCCCGCCCTACCAAAATGGTGGAAGTCTCAGGTAGGGATTGGGCCGGCAACGGTCCGGTAGGGTCCGGCGTCCCTGCCGGCCACAGATCGATGGGCAAAGCGCCGGCGCCAGCAAGAACAGGATGTAACTGTCTGAAAGCGAGTTGGTATTGTTTTCTCGAACGCGAAGCGGTATCAGCGCCATATCCAATCACGACAGCTTGATTGCGATGGCGCCGGCGCAGATGGCGAGGATTGACACGAACCTCCAGCGGCTGATCTGTTCCGCAAGAAACAAAGCCGCAATAACCATTGCGAACAGCACGGAGGTCTCTCTAAGCGCCGCGACCAGGGCTATGGGCGCACGAGTCATTGCCCAGAGCGCAATTCCATACGAGCCCAAAATACATGCGCCGCCTATCAATCCTCTCACCACGTGCTGTAGCGCATATCTGGCCGTTGGTCCTCGCCTCCGTACGAGCAATGTAACAAAGATAGGAACAACAGGTAGAAAGAAGACCCATCCAATGTAGCTCATCGCGTTGCCTGAGAGTCGGACTCCCACACCGTCAACAAGCGTATAAACGACGATCACACCCGCGTTTGAAAGAGCGAATAGAAAAGAGCGAGGATTTAAGGACCCCAGGCGCAACGCGTCGAGTGACAGGAGAACGACGCCTCCTGAAATGAGAAAGACACCGATCCATCCAACGAATGATGGTGATTCTTGCAACAAATACGCCGCGAAAACTGCCGAAAAAGCCGGCGCTACGCCTCGCATGATCGGATATGCGAAACTGAGTTCGGCATAACGATAAGTAATCACAACCAGGGCGAAATAGGCTACGTGAATGGCAACAGACGCTGTTAAATACGGCCAACTCGCGGCATCGGGGAGAGGCGCAAAGGGTAAGAGACATCCGGCCCAAAACCCCATTCCTACCAGGACGAGAACGGTATCCATGAACTTGTTCGGAGCGGACCGCACAAAAGCATTCCAGGTTGCATGAAGCGCTGCGCCAAACAAAATGGCCAACATGATGTCAACAGGCAAGCGGTTTCCCTCCAAGGAAGCGACTGTGGCAAAACCGTCGCAGAGTGGCTCAGTAAGATCGTTTTGTCCCTTATGCGACCGTACCTGACGACAGGTTTTCAGGTCAAGCCAATTGTTTTGCGATTGCCAAAGGCGTGAACAGGTCAAGCGTCGTCTTGATTCACGTCTCAGCTTAGAGATAGCCGGCGGCGGGTCAATTCGGCCGAGAGGAATTGTCCGACCGCGATCGTTGGCGTCCTGGTTCTAAAGATCCTCCTTGCCGGGTAATTGTCCGGGACTTTAGTTCTTTTCGCGCTGATACTCCATTCTTGTCCCGTGAATACCATTCCCCTTCCCCTTCGGTTCCGGCGCCGCTTCGGCATCGCTCCCCTCATCTCCATAAATCCAGTTGACTGCCTTAACGCGCGCCTTAGCTTTGAATACGGTTTCCTAACGGGAGCTTTGGAGGATCAAAGGCTTGTCCGGATACTCAACTGCGCCGGAAACATGCAAAGGAAGCGTTCGGCGGGCAATCGCTACATTACATTCATTTTCTTTCCGAGGGCAATGTTCACACCTGAAAAACAAATTCAACGGCTTTGCCGTTATGGTGATAGCGTTCAAGACGCGTTACGCGAGCGGGTGCCGCTACTTTCTGTCAGGGGTTATGCGGCACACGGGAGTTCCTGGTCCCGGATGTCCGAGGAGCTTGAATCCTCGATTCCGTACAATCTTCGCCGTTCGGACTGACGTCGGTAAATCCAGAAGGCTTCCCAGTCCTTGTTGATGTGAACGGCCCGCAGACGCATCACACTCTCGGCCCCCTGAATTTTCCAGCTCATTCCCGTGAGTTCCAATCTGTCATTGATGAGGTTCCGGCATGCCCCTTCAATGACTCCGCTGCCGACGGGATAACCCTTTGCCAGACAGATCTCATATCGCATGTGTTTGCGGTTGCGTTCCAGGTATCCGATAACCTGGTTGACGCTATGGCGGGCGCCGTTGGACAGCTCGTGCTTGGTGAGCATCTGCTTGAGCCCTCCGATCATTCTCCCGGCCTTTCCCTGGAGAAGCATTCGCAGCCGTTCGGTCACGAATTCCCTCGCTTGCGGGCTCCCCTGGTCATGAAAGCAAAGAGCGGCTTTGCCCAGGTGTTCCAGGACGTGAAAGATGTCCAACACGAAGAAGGCTGAGCGGAAATATGCGTAGACCAGTGCCCAGAGAGAACGTTCTCCGTCCAGGATACAGACCAACTCGTTGCCTTGCGGCAATCGTTGATCCACAGCCTTCTTCAGACGCGCAACCGTCGTTTCCGGGACTTCCGTGAGACTGCCCCAGGTGATCTTGTTCTGAGCTTTGGGCCTGGAATTGCAGCTCTGGTGGTCTGTCACCTCACCGACGACGTCATCGGGCTTCCGGAGGTAACGCGCCGTCACATAGGTGGAGATCACGGTTGCCATCTTCTTCTTTCCGGGCTTGTCGAGATCAGAGGGGACTACCTCTGCTACGGTTTGGTCTGTCCCAGACCTACGGATAACGACGCCTTTCTTGTCCACCGTGGCAACGGTGATCACAGCCTCCGGAGAAACTTCCGGTGGAGCCTTCTCCTTGTAGTATCGATCCACGTCATCGCACAGATCACTCACCATGCCCTCCAGTGAGCGAATCGGCATCGTCACTGGAAAGAAGAAATTCATAATCTCCTGAGCATCCTCATAACTCATCGCCACGGCCAGACGGGACGAAAACTCCTGAACGAGGTAGGAATAGCTTCTCTCAGGCAAGTTGATCTCTGCATCCAACGGAAAGATTCCCGGTGAACCGGCCGAGTGATAGTAGGCTCTCCGGATGGCAATCGTGCCGAAGATGGACCGCTATGCACAGGTCCTGTCACGAACATACGGGCATCGATTCCCTTGGCTATCCGCTGTCTCCTTGCCCACATATCCAGGCCCCTTGGTAGCCACGAATTCCGCAAGAGCAGCTCTGCCGACCTCCATGACCATGAAAAGCAAGCGACGCTCTACTTCCCCGATCTCCATCTCCTGCCCCGATCCACGCACAAAGGCCACAATTCCATTGACCACCGCGGCCAACTCCGGTACTGTTGTCTCCATCTCCGGTCCTCCTTGCGGATACATCGCTGGGCAAACGCCATGTACCCCTTCCGAGGACCGGAAACCATTCCTTTCTCGCAGCTATGCCCCCGTTCTTATTTGGAACAGTCCTGACCAGAAATCGCGGCGCCCAATTCTCTGCAAGGTCAATGAACTCCCCGTCCCAATCCCTTCTCCATCAGGGTTTCTATTCTGACTGGCTGAAGAGCAGCGGGACAACGTGATCGCGTGCCAGAAGTCTCAATCCCTTCTCTATCAGGGCTTCTATTCTGACGCCGGAGATGTCACGGCAGGTAGAACGAGGGTCGTGTGGTCTCAATCCCTTCTCTATCAGGGCTTCTATTCTGACGCAAACCTCGAAGGGGCTCATCTTAGAGGCGTAAACCGTCTCAATCCCTTCTCTATCAGGGCTTCTATTCTGACTTACCGGTATTCAACTGTCTAGAATGACAACCTTTTGTTGCCTGTTTGCCGAAACCTCCTTTCCAAAAATCAAAAGAACGCAAAACACCACCTCGACTCCTGCCTGAAAAAAAGAATTTCTCTTGTCAAAGAGCGGGGTTCTGTTTGTACCGTAACCGCCGGGTCTTTTGCCTGTTTGTGAGGTTCCGGCACAGGATGCCGACAACGGTTCAAACATTGGTCTGAGGCTTCAGCGAGGTGAGATCCTCGCTTCCGCCCACATCCACCAAACCCTCCGTTTTTGTGTTCGGATTGAGCGCTCGTGGACCAATAGCGACACGATTACAGCCAGATGAAGTCTTATCATAATGTTCGGAACATTCCTCTTGAAATTGTTGTCTGAGGATGATAGGAATGTTCGGAACAGGGGGAACATACCATGAAAACCATACTCGGTTATGCTCGAATCAGCAAGGATGAAGACGGTTCGGTAAGCCTGGATTACCAACAGGCCGCTATCCGTGAGTATGCTGATCGGCACGGGTTCAAGCTGACGAGAATCGAGATCGACAACGGCATTTCCGGCAAATCCGTAGCAGCTCGGCCCGCGGTCCAGCGCGTCCTTGCGGCCATGGACAACAGAGAGGTTGACGCCGTGGTGGTTTATAAATCCGACCGCATGTCAAGAGACGGCCTGGAATAGCTGCAAATCGAAAAACTGTTCATCCAGCGCGCAGTGGAATATCATTCCGTAACCGAAGGCCGTCTCGATTCCAAAGATGTTGAAAGCGAGTTCCTGGCGTTTATCCGGGCAGGTTTGAATCAACGGGAGCGCAAACTCATTTCTCTTCGCACGCGTCAAGCCCTTCAGAGGAAGCGTCAGAGAGGTGAGCGCATCGGAGGCCGCCCACCCGATGGCTGGCATATGGTTAACGGCAAGCTGGTTCCTCACGCGCAAGAACAGCGTGCCATTGCCCGCATGAAGGAACTGCAAGCGCTCGGGTACTCGACGCGTGAGATCGTGGAAGCCTTGGAGCGCGAGGCATTCAAAACCAGACGGGGGACCCGCTTCTCGCAAACGCAGGTTTGCCGCATTTTGAAGGCCGCATGACCAGGAAGACGAAAGAAGCGCGCATCGAGCAACTTCGCCGGGAGCCCGCCTTTCGGGAGCTTGTCCGCATCCTGAAGAGGCAAACCGAAGAGCAGCTTGACCGCTTGACTGAATATGGCGAACACTCCGAACGGGAGGATCAATCCTGTGAGCGCCCAGAAAAAGATCACGAAGAAACACGTGAGCAGTAAAACGCCTTCCGAGGCTGTCCTGACCGAAGAGCGCGTTCGAGAGATCGCCAGTGACGTCTTTCAGAAGATGCTTGCGGATGCGCCCACCCCTCCGGCTATAAGGCAGGAGTTGCCCCCGGAACCACAAGTCCTCAAAGGTAAGCCTGGCAGACGCCAAGACCGGTCTTACCACAAGGTCACAATCACGATAGATTCCGAGCTCTGGAAGCTGTTCTGCCAAGAGAGAGACCGCTTGGGGGTCTCAAACAGCCGCCTCTTTGACATTATTGTCTGGCAGAGGTATGGAAAGCCTCTTTTGTCCTACCAGGAAGCCGCGGATGAAGAATGAGTTGCCTTCCTCGCCTAGAGAAACCCATTTCCTGAACCTTTCTCACAAAACAGTTGTCCCATAACGCATAACGTTATACTATGGCCTTGTGATAAG
>Ga0194113_10000358_pt1 | contig 58688 bp, 54 predicted proteins | sample TA2MahC200mmetaG_FD_146193 | JGI IMG/M metagenome (GOLD analysis project Ga0194113, IMG submission 146193) | Freshwater microbial communities from Lake Tanganyika, Tanzania - TA2015017 Mahale Deep Cast 200m | ecosystem: Environmental > Aquatic > Freshwater > Lake | place: Tanzania: Lake...
AGGTGATAATATCACCATCACCGTGGAATTAATCACGCCCATCGCCTTAGAGGAGGAGTTACGTTTCGCGATCCGTGAAGGTGGGCATACCGTAGGAGCAGGGGTCGTATCAAAGATCCTTGAATAGTTATGCCAAGAGAAATTGTCATACTTGTATGTAATGAATGCAAACAAAGAAATTATACAACAACCAGAGATAAACGTAAAAATCAAAGTAAGTATGAGTTGAAAAAATATTGCAAGTTCTGTCGTAAGCATACTGCGCATAAGGAGAGATAGAATTTGTTGTTGATTTTGTGCAGGCTAGTAGCTCTAATCGGTTAGAGCATCGGACTCCAAATCCGGCGGATGGGGGTTCGAATCCCCCCTGGCCTGCCAAATATTTATATGTATTATCTGCAATTTGACTGTCCATTTTAATCCCACCAAAATACATCAGGAGATTTTGGCGAAGTAAATTGTATATTCGATATGCCAAATTTTTTCTCTGGAGCATGACTAGTTGTGTGCGTTGGACTCATCAATGCTATTACTGCAATTGCAGTTTATGAGCACAAGGCACACGACAGGGATGTTGTCATGCTGTTTTTGCATTTTCAATTGTAGCCCAACTTTCTAAGTTGGCAAATCCCTAAGTCTGGCGACTTCGGCTACGATAGAATCTTGGGCTACCAAAAGATGTGACATTGTCAAAGTAATTTCCCCGTTTTTAAAATCTAATTTGGAGTTTAAAATGATAACGAAAATTAAGAGATATTTTACTGAAGTAAAAATGGAATGGAATAAAGTTTCCAAACCTCCATATCGCGAGGTTTGGGGGTCAACCGGGGTAGTCATTGTTGCGACAGCGATATTGGCATTTTATTTAGGGTTTCTTGACTTTATTTTAGGTAAATTGCGAATGCTATACTTTGGATGATATTCGATTTAAGTAATGTTATGGAGGAATTTAGGATTTTTTAGCAAATCCGAAGAAATATGGCCGGCTATTGGTACGTTGTACATACATATTCTGGACATGAAAGAAAAGTCAGAGATAATCTTGAGCAGCGGATTAAAGCTATGGGGATGAGTGAAGAAATTCTTCAAATTCTCGTTCCTACTCAAGAAGTCGCTGAAATAAAAAATGGCAAGAAGCGGATTTATGTGAAAACCTTTTTCCCCGGCTATATTCTTGTTCAGACCGCAATAGAATTGCATCCGGAGACCCCAAACGAAAGAGACCAGAAAATTTGGCATACCATTAAAGAGATTCCAGGGGTTATGGGTTTCGTTGGTTCTGGTATGATTCCAACACCTCTTGGTGAAGAAGAAGTGCAAAATATCCTTCAGGTATCCAAAGGTGAAGAACAACCAAAAACTGCACCGGTGATAACATTTGTAGTAGGCGACAAAGTAAAAGTAATTGGTGGGCATTTTACAGGATTTCCGGGAGAAGTAAGTAAAATAGACCAGGAAAAACAGAAACTCACTGTGATGATTTCGATTTTCGGCCGCTCGACCCCAGTCGAGTTGGAGTTCTTTCAAGTCGAAAAAATTTGACATTTAAGAAACCCGTTTTCTCCGACCAAACTTTTCTTTTAAAAAGAAAAGTTTGATCAAAAGAAACACTAAGGAATTTTTTTATTCCTTGAAAACGGGTTTCTGACGAAACTACTTTTAGGAGAATAGAGATATGGCAAAGAAAGTTTCTGGTGTTGTAAAACTTCAACTTGCTGCTGGAAAAGCAACACCTAATCCACCTGTTGGCTCCACTTTAGGACCGTACATGATTAATATTCCAGAATTTGTTAAAACTTTTAACGCACAAACCCACGATAAAGATGGGATTGTCTCTGTTGTGGTTACTTGTTATACGGACAGGTCCTATACTTTTGAAGTCAAGTCCCCTCCGGTTGGCTCATTATTAAAGAAAGCTGCAAACATTGAGAAGGGTTCAGGTGAACCTAATCGTAACAAGGTTGGGTCAGTTACAGAAAGTCAAATAAAGGAGATAGCACAGATTAAATTACCTGATTTGAATACCACCAGTATAGAAGCCGCCATGAGAATTGTTGCGGGAACCGCGCGCAGCATGGGTCTTACAGTGGAAAGAGGTTAAGGGTAACCAACCTTTTCTTCCAGAACGAAAAGCTCCCTTAATCCCCCTTAATAAAGGGGGGCAGGGGGGTTGCAAAGGGGGCGTAGGGGGTTGTATCAAAAGAAATAATTGGAATAGAAAAGTTCCATCATAAGAAACACTGAGGAAGTAAAGATGAAAAGAGGAAAAAGATACAGAGAATTAATTAAACTGATAGATAGAAATAGACTTTATAGCTTAGATGAAGCTACTGACTTGTTAAAACAAACGGCGAAGGCGAAATTTGATGAGACGATTGACTTGGCGGCGAGATTGGGCGTTGACCCCAGACAAGCTGACCAAAATGTTAGAGGTACAGTTTCTTTGCCTTATGGAACGGGAACCAGCAAGCGTGTCATAGTATTCACAACCGGCGAGGAGAGAATACGAGAAGCGCAGGAAGCTGGTGCCAATGTTGTGGGTGGGGAAGATCTCGTAGAGCGAATCCAGGGTGGATGGATGGAATTTGACGCGGCTATAGCAACCCCGGATATGATGAGAGTCATCAGCCGATTAGGACGTATTTTAGGGCCAGCAGGACTAATGCCCAATCCCAGGTCTGGCACAGTGACCGAAAATGTTGGCGGGACGGTAAGGGAGATTAAAGCAGGGAGGATTGAATACCGTTTTGAGAGAAGCGCACCCATCATTCATGTTCCCATTGGGAAAGCTTCCTTCAACAAAGAACAAATTAAAGAAAATATTTCCACTTTTATGAGCGAAATTATCAGGGTAAAACCTGCTTCTGCAAGAGGAAGATATATAAGAAGCGTCGCAGTCTCAGCAACAATGGGCCCAGGTATTAAACTCGACCCACAACAATTTATGTAACCTAAAGTATAGCCGCTGATTTGGTGGTTTACGAAGTCTGTCCCCATGAAATTTGTCCTCACGCAAGTGGGGAATGGGGATAAACCCAACGGTAGATACCCCCCATTAGGTTAGAGTGCAAGGAAAAGATATGCCTGTTGTGTTACGAGTCAAAGGCTACAGATTTTGGTTTTATGAAGCAGACCTTGACGAACCACCGCATGTCTATGTCGGAAGAGAGGGTAAGGAGGCAAAGTACTGGTTGGTCCCTGTGGCACTGGCAAAGTCGCGCAGGTTTCGAGAACATGAACTTAATGAGATTGAAAGAATCCTGGTAGAATACGAAGATGATATCTTAGAGGCATGGCAAAAGGAGCAACAGAAACATGGTAACCGCTAAAGCTATAATTAAATCGCATGATGACTATGCTTCCATCGTGCCGATTATCATTCCAGACCTTGATGAGGTCAGGAAGTTTGCTGCCAGGTTACATGCTGAAGGGAAGGCTTGGAAAGGCGAGGCATTCGGTTGGCAAGCAGAATATAACCCAGAACGGCCAGAGCCACCGCTTGATTCTAAGATGACTTTTACGCCTGCAGATTTCTGTATCGGAGAGAGTGGCATTTGGTTTTTCTCCCTCATGTGGGAGCATGGTAGTGATGCAGAGCCAGTGGAGTTTTTGGAGGACAGGAACATCTTTGAGAAAACCAGAGGGGTGTTTGAAGAAGCCAAAGTCGAGGCATCTGAGCAAGATATTGAATTATCGGCTATCAATGACGTTTCAGAGGATTTTCTTTCCGCAGAGGAATTAAACTATTATCTCAATTTAGAGGAACTATGAATGCTTTTCGATGCGGACAAATATGGTTGGTGAATTTTGACCCAAGTTTTGGACACGAGTATAAGAAAGTCAGGCCGACGTTAATCGTTTAAAGTGATGTATATAAACGATAGCAATTTACTGACAGTCATTCCAATCTCTTCAAAAGCGGAGAAGCAAAAAGAGCATTCCTAAATCCAGAGAAATATCCAATGGTTACTTCAAAAATTGCTCGTTGGGTTAATTTAACATATCCCAAGCACAACAATCTGCCTGGTGGCGCTCCAAGAATTAATCAGTTACAAAAGTTCAAATTTGGTCATACAAGTCTTCAAAGGAACGATTTTGAAAGTTACTTACCTTGGGTTAAATGGTGCCGTGACCAAGCCGACATGTTAAATAAAATCCAACCAATGGTCAAATGGCGTCCAAGGGATGTTGAAATGGCATGCTTTACGGATGAAAAGGGTATATTGCCACAAATATAAGGGCTATAGCAACCTCCCTTTTCCAAACACTGCTCCGTTTAACTATGGCACCTGGTGTTGATTTGAGAATCAACAATGTTAACCAAAATGGTTTATGTAAATAGGGAGAAACGATGCCCGAAATTTGCAGGTTCTATGGGATTGTTATATTTATGGATTATAATGACCATGAGCCACCGCATTTTCACGCTAGATATCAAGATCAAGAAGTCATAATTGAAATTCAAACGGGGATAGTAAAAGGGAAAATGTCGAAACGGGCGCTGCGTATGTTGTTCGAGTGGTCTGAAATCTACCGGGACGAGTTATTGAGTAATTGGAAACGCGCAAGAGATCGAAAACCGTTAAATAGAATACCGCCCTTAACGTAAGGGGGAAAATATGTTTTTGCATGTCATCGGTGTCACTTATTTAGCAGACTATAAGTTGAGATTGAAGTTTAGTGATGGTGTTGTCAAAGATGTAGATTTGAAAGGTGAACTCTATGGTGAAGTGTTCGAACTGTTGAAAGACATCGACTTCTTTAAACAAGTGGCGGTTAATTCTGACACCAACACCATTGAATGGCCGAATAACGCTGATTTTGCGCCTGAGTTTCTATACGAAATTGGGGAAGAGGTAAAACAGTTTGTACAAGCAGCCGCATCATAAGCATCAACTTAGAGCGGATGCGAAGCATACTGGATAGAACAAGTCTCGTTGACTTGCATCGGGATTTGTTCTTCGTGGTATTACCCAAAAAAGTTCGATAACATCTCATTTATTAGGGCTTATCAAACCTTTGTCCGTAAAATATGAAGGCGACAAAGCAAGAGAGATTTAAGATGGAGGATATATGGATATTCAACAAGCATTGCTGGTAAATATGAAATTAGTGAATCAAAAGAGTTAATACTATATCCTCAAGTTTTTTTAGTCACAAATCCATCTGAGCCACCATCTGTTGGAGTATTTGATGAAGACACCAAACCATATATTACCCCAATTGAAATCACTGGAGACAAAATTAGTTTTCAGTGGCCTTTTGGTGGCCCTATCGCAACATTTGAGGGTAATATCCATACGAATTCCTGGGGATATAGACTAATCAGACAAGAAACGACTTGAGATTCAAAGGTTACACAAGTAGGTTAGGATGAGAAGGAGGGAATATCATGCCAACGATTCAACTCCTAAAAGAGACCGCGGATAACGTGTGGAGGGAATTGATAGAACTCGGGCCTGTTCATCGAATTCCACCCGTAGAAGAGAATCTTTATATTGTTTCTCGCAAACAGGTTGAGGAACTCAAGAGGAAAAACCTTTCTTTTAAGGAAGTGAACCTACGACAAAAGGAATTGTAGGAGGATGGTAACCAAACTCTTCTTTAAGAAAGAAAAGTTCCATCATAAGAAATAAGAGGAAAAAAGTAAATGTCTAAGCCCGCAGTTCGTTATGATATTTATCTTCCTCTACGATATCCTGACGGGAGAGAAGTTGAACCTGGAAAATACCGGGCTATTGAGGCAGAACTGATTTACAGATTCGGAGGCGTAACTTCCGTCAAACAAGAATTTCCTTTGCGAGGACAATGGCAGTTTGGCGGAGAAGTGATAACCGATGAGATAATTGTAATTATGAGCATTAACTTTGAACCGAGGCTTGATGAAGATGAGGTGTATCTTCAAGAGCTAAAAGAGAGGTTAAAAGAGGAATTTGAACAACAGGACATTTTGATAACTATTCAGGAACTTCGCGTTGTCTAAGAGTATGTCTGAAAAATCGGGATTTGCTCTGCGTGCAAATGGGCTTGATGGTTGTGAGGACTGGTTTTCTTCGTAAACCAGTTGACGCATGAGTTGATAAATTGGAAAATTGAAATTATCTAAAATTTGAATAGAAAATAACCGAATAACAGTCGAAGACAGCAGGCGCTAATGGCTTAATAGATAAAACATCTGCCTGCCGAGGCTAAAGGTTTCAGTTAAACCAAACTTTTCTTTAAGAAAGAAAAGTTTGATCAAAAGAAATAAGAGGAAGAATTAAAGAAAGTTTATCTGTGCCATTATACCTCCTGCTACGACTGGAGGTTTTTTTTTATCCGTTGTAGGGCAGATTTCCAAAGTCTTCAAGACTTTGGAAATTTATCTCACAACTGTAGAAAGGACAGAACAATATGCCAAATCAAAAGAATATTGAAACCCTGGAAGAAATTAAACAGAAATTTTCTGCGGCGGAATTGGTCATTCTGACAGATTATCAAGGTTTGAATGCCGCAGAAATAACTGAATTGCGCAGGCGTTTCAGAGAGTCAAAGGTTGATTATAAAATTTACAAAAACACTTTGATGAATATTGCTGCTAATGAACTCAATATACAGGGATTAGACCAGTACCTCCAGGGCCCGACAGCCGTAGCGATGAGTCAGGAGGTTGCCGCGCCGATAAAAGTTATCAACGATTTCATCAAACAGTTTCAAAAATTGAAAATCAAAGCTGGGATGTTGGGTGTAAAAGTAACTCCTCCGGAGAATATAGATGATTTATTAAAAATACCCACTAAAGATAAGTTAATTTCCAGTGTCTTAGGTCAACTTCAAGCCCCAATCGCGTCTTTGTTGGGCGCGTTACAACAATCTTCGTCAATGTTGCCTTTGGTGAATGTTCTGAATCAAATTTCTCCAGTGGCACCGTTGACAACTGCTTTGCAAAATATTGTCAATAATTTTACTTATGTTCTGCAAGCAATAGAGAAGCAAAAAGAAGAACAACCATCGGAAACAACTTAGAACTTTGTTACATTTGAATTGACGGGTTTGTTAGCCCCACATTTAAGTGTGGGGGTAGATTTCAATCGCTTTCCCCCTTAATAAAGGGGGTTAGGGGGTTGTCCAACGACTGAAGTCGTTACTACAAGAGTAACAAAGCATTAGCTTGACTATGTTAGGATTAGGAGGTGAAATCTAAAATGCCTACGACAGAAGAACTCGTTGAGATTATCAGTAACATGAAAGTTGGAGAACTAAACGAGTTAGTAAAAGCACTACAAGAAAAGTTTGGCGTCACGGCTGCTGCGCCAGTAGTTCAGATGCCTACGGGCGTCGCTCCTGTTGGAGTTCCGGCCGAAGTGCCAGCCCAAGCGCCTGCCGCAGAAGCGCCTGCTGTAGAAGAACAAACGGAATTTAATGTCGTGCTTACAAGTTTCGGGGACCAGAAAATCAAAGTGATTAAGGAAGTACGTGCGGTTACAGATTTGGGTCTGAAAGAAGCGAAAGACGTCGTTGAATCCGCGCCTGTTACGATAAAAGAAGGCGTTTCCAAAGAAGATGCCGAAAAAATCAAAGCGGCTTTGGAAGCAGTTGGAGCAACCGTTGAGATAAAGTAGGGCAAACTGTTAGTTTGCCTTTCTACGTCTCAGATTCAGTCATGAAAGCCCACAGAAAATTAACTCTAATAAGTTCTGTGGGCTTTTTTAATTATTATTTTTGGGCTTGATTGAAAAGAATCAGTGATACTAAAATGATGGCGCTTCGAATAGGAGGATAATAAGATGATTGTTCCTGAACACATTGGATTCATTATGGATGGCAACGGGCGTTGGGCACGCGAACGTGGGTTATCCCGAAACGAAGGTCATCGGGCTGGTATTGACCATATTCGTGAGGTGTTGGAGATTTGTCATGAGCTTGGAATTCAGATTGTCTCAGCCTATTTGTGGTCGACGGAAAACTGGAGTCGTCCTTCCGCCGAAACCCGGCACATCATGCATTGCATTCGGATGTTCGACCCCAAGTTAGCTAAAGACCTACATGCTAAACAGGTGCGCATTATCCATAGCGGTAACCGGCAAAACTTGTCCAGGGCGGTATTACGGGTTATTGATAACGCTGTACCACTAACCCGAGAGAATGGCCCCCGCGTGCTAAACCTTGTTTTCAATTACGGTGGGCGTGCTGAATTGGTGCATGTTGTTCGCCAATGGATTGCTCTGCAGGTGCAACCAGAAAAGATTACGGAGACGACAATCAATAATTACTTGTATACCGCAGGACTCCCAGATGTAGATTTGATTATTCGTTCGGGCGGCGACCAACGCATAAGCAACTTTCTGCTCTGGCAAAGCGCATACGCATTGGTTTATGTTGCCAGGACTTATTGGCCTGCGCTGAGTCGAAGCGACATCGAAGAAGCAATAAAATATTACAACCGGGAATTGGCAAAACGATGAATTCAGGGACACAATATCACAATAAACAAGGATTGATTCATAAGCGTGAAAAGCATTGGGATGAGGCGATTGCAGAGTTTGAACAAACTTTGAAGTTCAGCCCCGATAATACTTTCGCCTTGTCTAATCTTGCGCATATTTATTTTATCCAGAATGACCCTCAGCAAGCCCAGCATTTTGTAGAGATGGCTCGTAAATCCAATCCTAACGATTGGTTTGCCTGCGGTTTGCAAGGCGATATTTTGGGGAGGTTGGGGGATTTAGCCGGCGCAACATCAGCTTATGAAGAGCAACTGGCTCTAAAACCAGATGCAATTTACGCTTATGTCAATCTTGGGATTGTATATCGACAACAGGGGAAGCTAAATGCGGCTTTATCAATTCTGAAGCAAGGTCTGGAGATAGCGCCCCAGATGCCCAAACTTTATCATGTTCTGGGGGATGTTTATGCCGCACTGAAGCAAAATGAGCAAGCGCTGGCTCAATACCAGCGAGCTATTGAGCTAAATGCAAATGACGATTATGCTTTCAACAGATGGCTTGCATGCCAATTGAAGCAGAAAAATCCAGAAACCGCTGTTACTGAACTAAAACAGGTATTGAAGATTCCTTCTCGACGTCAAAACGCTCACTTACACGTGCTATTAGCATTGCAATTGAAAAATTTAAAGCGATATGAGGAAGCTATTGCAGAATTGCAAACTGCCGTGAAATTGAATCCAAACGCCGAGTATTTTCGGACGCAATTGGCGTTTTGTTACTCTAAAAACGGCGAATATGCCAGGGTTATTGAATTGTTGAAGCCAATATACAAAATGCGTCCGCAAGATGCATTAGTAGCGGCAGCGATGGTGAAAGCATATCTCAATCTTAATGAACGTCAACAAGCACAAACGATTTTAGACGATTCCTTAAAACATCAGCCGAATAATCGTTATCTTTTGATGATGAAAAAAAAGCTACAGAATGCGAAATAGGATGCTCACCGTCTAATACTTTGTTTATAAAGTGAATGGCAACTCGTAAAACGTAAAACGTAAAGCGTAAAGCCATACAAATTACGTTTTACGTTTTACGCATTACGTTTGCCTTCTTTACAAAACCAAAGTAATAAATGGTGACTACCCGAAATAGAAATGCCTCCAAATACCTTACGACAACAATTTCAACTTAGAGACACGCAGAAAGCCGCTTATGAAATATTGCAAGCGCGAATAGATTTGGGCGGTGCCAGTGGAACTATTTGCATTGTCGGAGATTTCCTCTCGGGTAAAACGGCCCTGGTAAAACAATTTTTAGCGGATAGATTTGAGCATCCAGAAGACTACTATCTCAATGTCAACCGTTATCTCCTCGAACAACTTAAGAAAGAAGCAGACCTATCAAATCTCATTCTGACGAAAGCGAAAACGCGTTTGATAATGCAGGTAACGCTTGAAGAAGCAATACGAAAACATTTTGCAAACTATGACTTGTTGGTGTTAGACGCGATTGAAATTATCTATCCATACAATCTAAATCTCATCACGATTACCAATAAATACGCGCGTAATGGCAAGATTTGTATCATCTGCGTACCAGAAAATAGGGAGCGAGGATTTGTTTGTGATTTTAGCTGGGGACTAGGTGAATTAATAAGCTTGGTTGGAGGGCCAATTGGCAAGGGGGCTATAGAGGGTAATTACCATTAACCCTCTTGCCTTTTGGCCTCTTTGCCCCTCTTAGCATGTCGGAGCAGTCTTCCATCGCTTATTTCTTGGTTCTGGATATTCGGGTTCCAAATACTTCCTTTTAACTTCTGAAAGCTCCGTTTGCAAAGCAGCAATTAACTTGTCCATTTCACTAAACTGCTGCATTACTTTCCTTGATTCGCGCGAATCTAACACATGTGCTTTTAGATAACTAATATTCATATTGATGGTATCCACTAGTTCATGGAGCTTTATAAATCGTTCTGACATCCCTGTTTTTTCATCAGCCATTATTTCTTCCCTCCTCACCAAATACTGTTCCCTCAAAACTCTTGACGCCTTTTGACCGACTCTGATGAATAATTAGCACGAAAAATGAAAGTTGTCAAGCAAATTAAATTCCTCTTATTTCTTTTGCTTAAACTTTTCTTTCTAAAAGAAAAGTTTGGTTATTATTTGGTTGACACTTCTTTAGGCTTTATAGTATAATATAATGTTTTGAGAAAACAGCTTATAGAATCTGCGCCTAAAACTCTACAACCATAGGGTTTATGGCCGAATATTTAAGATTATGTATAGCACTATTCACTTTTTTTGTTGATTTGACAGAACTTTCGGGATTGGTTGTCAAATCAACAAGACACTTTTTTCTCCTACAACGCAAACTATGAAAAACTATTTGTTTTTGCTGGCTAAATTTTCAATTCAACTCTGTGTTTTGATTTCACTTCCTCTCAGAAATCAAAACAAATCATGTCAAGCCATTTTTCCCATTCTTATTCTTGTTTGCATTTTAACTAATTTTTTTACTGTTTATGGACAGGAATCAAGTGGCATTATTCAGCCAGCTCTTTCATCCACACCTCAAAGAGAATATACGGTGGGCGCTGGTGATACTTTATTTATTGTTGTTTGGGGCGAGGATTCCTTAAGTGGGGTAGTGTATGTCGGGCCGGATGGTACTATTTCGATGCCTCAGCCTATGGGAATTTTAAATGTTTCAGGATTAACCGTCGCTCAGATTCAAGACCTTTTGACAAGGCGTCTTTCAGAGTATCTCAAAAATCCCCGCGTTACAGTTTCGATTCGCGCTTTTGAAGGTTTTCCTGTGCATATAATCGGGCAAGTGAAAGCGCCTACATACTATAAAGTGATTGACAATACAACCTTGCAAGAGCTTATCACGTCGGCAGGCGGCACGACGGAACTCGCTGATTTGAAGCATATCCGTTTATTTCGAACTGATGAAGAAGGCAAAATACAGGAGATGGAGATAGATTTTTCTCTCTTCGTAAAGCAAAATGACCTATCCGCAAATCCCACTTTGGAAGAAAATGATGTTGTCTTTATTCCCCGCATCAATCGAGCCGAACGCGCTAAAAGTATGGTTGCTGTCCTGGGTTCAATTGGGAAACCTGGTACCTATGAACTGGAAGAATCCTTGCCACTTTTAGATGTGTTAGCTTTAGCAGGAGGCTTGACGCCGTTGGCGGATTTGCGCAAAATTTGGCTGCTTGAACCAACTCCAAATAGCTACGCGCCAAAGGAAATCTCACTTGCTGATTATCTCACCGGAAAAGACCTGAATGCAAATCCAATTGTTTCTCAAGGTTCAGCGATTTTCGTTGAAACCACTCAATTGCCAGAGAAACCAACTTTTCCTGTAAATGTCGTCGGACAGGTACAAAGGCCTGGCTCATATCAAGTAACCGAGAAAACACGTCTGGCGGATGTCTTGTTCATGGCCGGAGGATTTTCGCCGGGAGCGGAAATAGACAAAGTGACAGTTATTCATAATACTCCACCAAAAGGAACGGCCACGAAAAGTCACGAAGCCGTTGGTGAGCGAAGCGAACCGAAAGCCGAAGACGTCGGTGAACGAAGTGAAGCGCTTCACGAAGTAAGCGCTGAGCGAAGCGAAGCCGTTCACGAAGTAACGGCTGAACGAAGTGAACATAGTCCAAAATCGGTAGAGGTGGATGTGACAAAATATTTAAAAATAGGCGATATGGAAAGTAATCCCCCGGTTTTTGAAGGGGATACGATAATAGTATCTCTTAATGACAAGGCAAAAATGATTCCAACTATTCACACGATCTTTTCACCATCCATAACCATTAGTGTGATAGGTGAAGTGAGAAAACCAGATACTTATGACTTGTCGCAAACGACAACCTTTTGGGAAGCTATAATTATCGCCGGCGGCCCAACCACCGATGCAGACCTGGAGAGGGCAATGCTTATTCAGGGTGTAGAGGGTGGGCAGAATCGAATTGACGTTGATTTGGAAAAAGTATTGACAGAAGGGCTATTTTCTCTTATGCCGACGTTGAAATCAGGAGATACAATCTTTATCCCCAAACAAAAAGAGGTGGGGGTTTGGAAGCAAATTGTAAGTGTGGCAAGGGATGTCTCAACCATTGGTATAGCTGTCCTTATTATCTTGGGGCGGAGAAGTTATTAATTCTCGCGAAACCGAGTTTTGGGGAAAAACTCGGTTTCTATTTCTACTATTATGAACACAAATAATAATTATCAAAATGCAAATGACGATTATCAGCAAAGAGTAGATGAGCCTGAAATCCATTTACGCGACTATTTTTATGTCATTTTAGTTCGCAAATGGTTTGTGCTTTTAGGCTTTATGGCGGTATTGTTTGCCACAATATACTATATTGTGACCACTACCCCGATTTATGAAGCAAAAGTGGATTTGCTTTACGAAAAATATAAGTCAACACCAATTTTGCTCCAAGGACTCGAAGTTTCAATGAATCCGTCTTCCTTACAACTCGAGGCGCAAAAGCGTATTCTCGTAAGCCCTGAAATCGTGCAGGAAGTTGCAATCCGGTTTAACGCTTTAGACCCAGATTATAATCTCACGATGGAAGATATTACCGAAAATCTTGACATTTCCTCACCTCCCAAAGCAGATAATGTTTTAGAGCTTTCTGCAACCACTGATTCTCCCCAAAAAGCTGCGGCTCTTGCAAACATTGCAGCAGATATTTATATCAAAAAATTAGAGGACAGAAAAAATGCTGACCTTGACCGCGCAATAACTTTTTTGGAGCAACAAAAGGAAGCTTTGGATAAAATGTTGCAAAAAGATGAGGAAGATTTGAACCAATTCCGAGAACGAGAGGGAATCTTGTTTCCCTCCACAAAAGGTTCCTCAACAGCAGACACTGCATCCTTATCTTACAGCTTGCTATCTCAGTTAGGGCAGTTGCAGCAGGATGTACTTGATGTACAAATGCAACGTGATTTAGCCAATATAGAATTGACAACTGTGCAAGAACTTATTGCTGAAAAAAAGGAAAAGATGGACGCGGATACTCAAGCCGCTTTGCTCACAGGGGGTGGGCTGGCCCAAATTGAAGAACTTCAATCAAAGATTATAGATATGCAGTTGGAACTGGAGGTGATGAAGGAAGAAAAAGAAGAGAAACATCCTGATGTCATCCTATTGGAACAGAAAATAAAGTCTGCGGAAGCCAGGTTGGATGTAGAATTTTCAACACTAATTAAAAAACAAGATTTAGGGAGTCTCAATTTAATCTCAGAATGGCAGAATCTCATCAAGCAATCTGTTGATTCAACAGTAAAGATCAAAAGTCTGGATGAAAAAGAAAAATTGCTTCAAGGTAGGGTAGACCAATTCAAGACATCTCATCCGGAATTGGTAGACAAAGAAATAGAATTAATGCGTCTTGGACGCCAAAAGCGGATACATGAGGAAACATATTCCCTCTTGATGGGTAAATATGAAGAAACGCGACTCCTGAGACAAATGCAAACATCAGACCTTACAATTATTACAAAGGCAAAAGAGCCGAAATCGCCTATTAAACCCAAAAAGAAATTGACCTTAGCGCTTGGCGCTGTGTTAGGATTGATGTTAGGGTTGGGTGCCGCGTTTTTCATAGAGTATATGGATGATTCTTTAAGACGCAAGGAGGATATAGAACGCTTATTGAAAGTCCCAGTTATTGGAATGGTTCCACGTATATCGCCTGTTTACTCCGCCTTACCTTCTCCCGACAATAGTATTCATAATCCTTCTAATCTTCCACTGCGCCTTGATGATTTACATCAAAATAAGGATAATCCATCTGAGCAATCAGCAAGCTCAAGCCCCCAGCGCCTTGTTACCAGGCGCCGCAAAAAGCGTCGTAGTCGGTCTCACGCCCAAAAAAGCCGCGATCTTCTCGCGCGTAGCCTCATTTACAACCAGCCTAAATACATTGCTGAAAGTTATCGCTCAATGGCGGCTAATATTCAATTTGCCAATGTCGATAACCCCGCGAAGGTTATATTGATTACCAGTCCCACCCCATCCGAGGGCAAAACATTAACCACAGGAAATCTCGCCATCACTATCGCGCGGTCAGAAAAGAAGACGCTTCTGGTAGATTGTGACCTTAGGCGTCCTTCTCAACATCGACTGTTTGCACAACCAAGAGAACCCGGGTTATCCGACTATCTCATTGCAACGTCAGAAGAAACTTCCGAAATGATGAATGGCCTAATAAGAAAAACGGAAGTCGATAACTTATACTTGGTGACCTGCGGCCAGATTCCACCTAATCCGATAACACTGTTTGCTTCGGAAAGGATGAAACAATTGCTTAAAAAATGGCGGGAGGAATATGATATAATCTTAGTCGATTCTCCACCAATTTTATCCGTCGCGGATACTTCCATATTAGCCTCTGAAGTAGATACTGTCATTATAGTTGTACAAGCTGGTCAGACCAAACGTCAATCGGCTCAACATGCTATGGAAATGTTGGAGAAAATTGGTCAGGAACCTTTTGGCATCATCCTCAATAACATCGATTTTTCAAAACATTACGGTTCATACTACTATTACTATTATTACTATTATCCTCGGAAGTATTATTCCTCGGACGAGGAAGATGAATAAATTGTCGATTGTTGATTGTTGATTTTCCAATTATCAATCCTCAATCGTCAATCCTCAATCCACCTTGGGGGGTTCAAAAGATGGAAACATTACCTCTTACTTATAAACAATCAAAAATGAGCCTATCGGAATTTTACGCGCTTTCGGAGGGGCCGCCTTACTACGAGTTTGAAGATGGAGAATTGATTGAAATGAACAGACCTACACCACGCCATCAAAGAGTTTTAAGCGAATTGACAACTGAATTGACGCTTTATTTGCGTCGAAATCCATTGGGTCGTGTGTACCCAGAGGTGAACGTTGAGTTCTTCCCCAACAAAGTATACACTCCTGACCTTGTTTTCTATACTGCAGAGAACGTAAGAAGTCTTGACGAGCATGCCCCCTTGACCCAACCTCCGACGTTGGTAATAGAAATCCTGTCGTCGTCCACTACGTGGCGCGACATGACGCGTAAACTCAAGACATATTGTGAATCAGGCGTGGCGTGGTACTGGCTGATTGACCCAGATGAGTTGACTGTAATTGAATATCATCTTTCCGAAAGCGGGCGTTACGAAATTTTGGCGTGTGTGGAAACGGGTCAGGTATTTCGCCCTGGCGTTTTTGAAGGACTTGAAATAGACCTTGTTGAGTTGATGGGCGAAAAGGTGATAAGTGATGAGTGATGCGTATTGCGTGTTGCGTATTGCAAAAAAATTACTTAACACGTAACACGAAACACGCAACACGTTTCACGTTTCACGTACAGTCAACTAATTTTTGCGCAAATTTGAAACATGCCAAAAAACGTATTATCTTCCCGGATACGCGCGGTGTTCAATTTCAGCGATATATTTTTCCGCTTCGATGGCTGCGGCGGCACCTGTGCCTGCGGAGGTGATAGCCTGACGGAATATGTGGTCCTGTACATCTCCAGCGGCGAAGACGCCCGGTACACTGGTATGTTGTCTTTTATCAGTGATGATGTAGCCCTGTTCATTAAGCTCAATTTGCCCTTTGAAGATTTCGGTGTTTGGGATATGTCCGATGAAGATGAATACGCCCTCGGTTGGGTGGAGAGTTTCTTCATTGGTCTTGACATTTTTGAGCCGCACGGCAGTAACGCCTTTCTCATTTCCCTGAATCTCCTCAACAACTGAATTCCAGATAAATTTGACCTTTTCGTGGTTGAGTATTCGTTCTTGCAGAATAGAACTGGCGCGGAGCCGGTCGCGGCGGTGTACTAAGTAGATTTCTGAGGCAAAACGCGTGAGAAACAGGGTTTCTTCTACGGCTGTATCGCCTCCACCGACTACGACAACGGAACGATTTTGGAAGAAAAAGCCGTCGCAGGTAGAGCAGTAGGAAACGCCTCTGCCAGCGAACTCTGATTCACCAGGCACATTCAGTTTACGATGTGATGCCCCAGTACAGATAATGACCGATTTCGCTGAAAACTCCGGTTCATAGGTTTTAATTCGGTATGGCTGTTGTGAGAAAGTCACTTCGGTCACTGTATCGAATAATATCTCCGTGCCAAAATGTTCTGCTTGCGCTTGCATAATTTGGATTAATTCAGCCGAGCTTTCACCGTTAAATCCAGGGTAATTCTCGATGTCAGCCGTCGTCGAGAGTTGTCCACCAATTTCACCACCAGTAATAAGCAGAGGTTTAAGGCTGGCGCGAGCGGCGTAGAGCGCTGCGGAGAAGCCCGCTGGCCCTGACCCAATGATGATGACATTGCGACTTTCTGGTGCATGGTCATTTTTTTCTTCAACACCAAATATCTTATCTAATTCCCCAGAAGCAACAAGCTCTTCCAACGCGTCATCGTCACCAATATGTTTACCATCTATGAAAATCTGCGGTACATCGCGCCTACCTGTGAGTTGTTCAAGTTCATCGCGAAGCTTCGCTTCGCCGTGAATATTTACTTCTTCATACTCAATTTCCTTGCTACTCAAGATGTTCTTCGCTTTTATACAGTAAGGACAAAAATCTGTGGTATAAATTTTGACTTGTGCCATTGAATACTCCTTTCCGTTGGATTGTTGATTGTTGATTGATGATTGAGTGAACGGAATTCGGATTTCGGATTTCGGAATTCGGAATTACCCCACGCTTGAAAGCGGGGGCTTCTTTGTCAATAAGGTGTCGGGTTGATGGAGATTAAGAAATTATTCGGGTAATAGGGTTAGATGATACAGCAACCGCTCAAATCCCCCTTAATCCCCCTTTGCTAAAGAGGGAAATGGTTTGGTCTTTGGCAACATTCTGATTACCCGATTAATTATTGAATGTTCATAAACCCGACTCATCAAAAGGTTGGGCAATTCATCTCCACGCATGAATGCGGGAGCTTCCTTGCCCGTTTTCGGTGAGAAAAAGTTCAATCGACAATCAACAATCGACAATCATCAATCCAGAGGTCATCAATCCAGAGATTGGAAATTAGCGATTCTTTCTTTTTTGTGCTGTTTTTCTGGATGTGATGAAAATTGATGTCAATTCATGCGCTTCATTGAAAAGAGGAAGAACCCTACTTCCTTCCATTAACTTTTCATCCATAATAAATTCCAACCAAAATTCAGATTCATCTGCTTCTTCAATTACAATACTAATCTTTGATATAAAAACGGCTTTGGTTTGAGCCATAAGAGCCGCTCTGTAATTTGACGCTACTGATGTGCTACTTCGTATTAATTGTTCTCTTATAAGGTTCCCCAATGGGTTTTGGGGTAATTCAAGAGCAAGCTTAACACATCTATGGGCAAAATCTTTTGTTCTTTTTTTCAGTTCTTCGGCATTCATATTTATCTCCAATCTTTGGATTGGCGATTGCCTTGGGATTGTCGATTGGCGATTGATGATTGATGATTGAAAAGACTTGTAATTGGAATAAGTTTTTCAATCAACAATCAACAATCAACAATCATCAATCCAAGGGCAATCAACAATCAACAATCAACAATCCTCATTGACTCCCAATCAATTCCTCGGTTGGTTTCTTATACTGCTTTACTTTGTCGTTAGCGGTCAACAATATTGCGATTGCTTCTTGTACCTCTCTTTGGGCTTTTTCCACATTACCTTCCTCTAAGGATTTTTTAGCATCGGAAAGTTTATCCAGACCTTGTTGCATCAACCCGCCAGGTCCTGTGGCTGGCGTTTCAACCAAAAAAAGCTTTTCCAAGGCCTGGTCAAATGTCCCTTCCCCTGCCAGTTTATCTTCCGCCGCGACGATTATTTGTTTGAGTAGAGGCAACTTTTTGGACTGAAGAAATACAGGCTCAACATAGAAGAGGGAGTTTTCCACCGGGATGACCAGCAGGTTACCTCTGAGGACGCTGGAATCTCCTTGCCCCCACAACGAATGTTCTTCTGAAATCTGGGGATGGGTATCAATACGTTCTTCTATTTGTTCAGGTCCATCAATGCTGACACCCTTGGGTAATTCGTAAACCACCATTTCGCCATAATGCGGCGGGTCACAACGCGCGACCAGCCAGGCACTCATATTCAAAGTCCTTTTGGGAGGTGTAAAGGGGAGCATGTTTACAAATTCTGGCTTATTCTCACCTGGCAGAGTTAAAATAGCGTAATATGGTTTCATTAGCACACGAAGATTGTTGCCACTTTGTTCATCGTAATATGTTTCCTTAGATAGGTGCCATGAATCTGATTTATCGTAAAATTGCACCGGGTTTTGCACATGATAATCAGTATACTTTTCTGCGAGAATAGAAGTGAACGTATCTGGAAAACGAAGATGCGCCGCTACGCCGTCGGGAATATCCTCTTTTGGCTTAAAGAGGTCTGGAAAAATTTTGCGGTATGTTTGAATCAAGGGCTCATCTTCTTCCAGAATGTAGAAATTTACCTCTCCATTATAGGCATCAATTATGGCGACGGCGGCATTTCTGATGTAATTGAATTTACCATATTTGGGCTGCTGATGTGGTTGTGAATAGGGATAGTTACTGTTGGTAATATAAGTATCGATGACCCACCACAACCTGCCAGAATTGCCGATTACGATGAATGGGTCATGGTCAAGTTTCAAAATTGGCGCGCAAGTTTCCGCCCTTTCATCAATTTGGCGTCGGGACATAACCCTGCTGTCCTCCTTGAGATACCGCGTCAAGAGAAGGTTCAGTCTGGCAAAACGCCAGTAAAATGAATATCTCCTAAACCCGTTTAAAAGAAGCGTACCGCCTCTTCCATCATACCTGAAATACTTATCGCCTTCCAATCCAACACCTTCGCTTAGTTGAGGATAGTCAAATTCTTCAGATGCAGTATTGATGAAAACAAAATTTTTGGTCATCTCGCCGAAGTAGATTTCAGGGCGAGTAATTTTTAAATCATAATATTGATATACAGGTTCATCTTTATTTTTAGGCTTCGGCTGAATGCCGCCTAACCACATTATCGGCTTCCCCTCATCCGTTTTTTCATTCACCGGGCTGAGGCTGACGCCATAACCGTGGGTGTATACAAATTGATTATTAATCCAATTTTTTGTCGGTAATCCTTCGGGATGTATCTCTCTGGCGGCTAACATTACCTGACGGTACTTGCCAGCCACCCAATAGCGGTCGACATCGACATCGTTAAAATCATAATACTCTCTGTAACTTTCCAGTTCTTTGAGCGCTATGTGTAGCACACCCCTATCTAATATCTGGATGTTATTCAGAATCTCGGGATGGCTTTTGATCAAATCTAAAGAAGCAATGCTTTTGACGAATCGGCGTTCCTTTATTTTATCTAAACTATAGGCCTTGCGAGTACCGTTAATAGTGTGCTTCAGATAGGGAATTTCTACCTCTCTTTCCGTCGGCGCGACGCGGAAGCGTTGATAAAGATTGGGATATAACCAAACAATGAGAATGTAGTTTGAAAGCCACATAATCGCGCCAGCATACCAGAGAAAACGCTTGCGCCAGAAGACATTGGCGAACACGACAATAGCAATACAAATGACAACTATCATAAAGATTTTATAGGCGAGTATTTGTTGGACATCGGCAGCGCCTATGCCATACACTTTCGATGGCCAAATTCCGCCGCGTTGATGCAGAAGCAGTTGATAAGTATTTATCTGGCTTCGCCAGACAGAAATGGCCGCTAACATAAGCCAGAAGACCGTACCATGAATAAACATAGCGTTCCTCGCTCTTTTCATGGTATGTGGGTCGCGGTTATAGTAATAGTTGTATATCCATGCGGTAAACATAATGGTTATCCACAGCAACACTTTGGTCCAAATACTCACCCATTTATGCAAGGGTAGCGTGAAGAGATAATAGCCAAGTTCCTTATTAAAGAATGGGTCTGTATCAATAGATTCCGCGATGTATAATTTTTTTTCTCCCTCTACTTTAGCAAAGCCGGCGGGCAAAGCCAGACTTCTTGGACTGGATAACCCGCTGGTGATAATTGTTCTGTTACCGGTGTTGGGATTAACGGCGGATATTTCACCACTGCCCGATTCTGCCACGTATAACTCATTTTTATCCGCGCCCCAAATTATATCTTTCGGGCTGGATAACCCTTTAGTAACCTTAGTAATGACGCCGGTTTCAACATCGACCCGGCTAATCTCGCCGAGGCGCCATTCAGCCACATACAAGTAGCGTCCATCACCGTTCAGCGCCAAAGCCATAGGCCTTTCCAGGTCTGCAGATATACTTTTGAGTAATTCTTTATCGTCAGCGGATATGTTTAAAAGTCGCCTCTGCTCCTGTAGCGTCAGTTGGTCTGGTCGTGAACGCTGCATATTTTCTTTTTCCAGGTTGGCCTGGTTGAACATATCCACCCCGCGTTCAAATTTCTGAATAAGCCATCTCCTTTTATCTTGCTGCCGTTTGCGCTGATTTTGGGGTGATTCAGAGAGACTCTTGAGTAATTCCTTATCATCCTCGGATACTTTTAAAAAGCGTTGTAGTTCACTTGCCGTCATGCGGTAATGATTTTCCTTTTTCAATACCGACTCATTGAATATATCCACGCCGCGTTTGAATTTATCAAGCAGCCATTTCCGTCGTTCCTTTTGCGCTTTAGATGTTTCCCTCTCTTGTAAGACGCCCTTTAGAATCTCTTCAACCTTTCGTTTTCTCTTACCCTCTGAGAGAATCTTATCTTCCTTTAAAACGGTTCTCAGGATTTCTTGAGCTTTTTGTTTCCTCTCATTCTTGGGGAGGATGACAGTTTCAGCAACATTTTTTAAGCTACCGCTAACATTTAGGTCTTTAATTCTGGATATCTCATTGCTGCCAAATTCCGCGACATATAAAATCTGCCGCTTCTGGTCGAAAGCCATACCTTTAGGTTGTGATAGCCCTTGAGCTATTGGGATATATTTTCCGCTGTTTGGGTCTAATCTGAAAATGCCTTCCCTGCTGGTAAAATACAAAACGTTGTCGTTATCATTATATGCCAAACCGCCGAGTTGAGATATTTTTTCACCCAAGCGCATAAAATCGCCGGTGATATCATTCACTTTAAAGATTTCATCGTCGCTGGCTACATACATTGTCTTTCTCTGGTCGAAAACGACATCAACCGCGCGCGAAAATTCCGTTTCCATTCTGGTAGCGTTGCCGCTTTCGATATCGACCATGGAGATTTGCCCACGTCCCCATTCTGCAACATACAAACTACCGCTTTTATTAAAAGCAAGACTCATAGGGCGGAAGAGGCCTACAGCTAAAGCTGATTTCGTCGCATTTGGGTCAACGCTAGTTGGGTCAATAGTGTAAATGGTATCCATTCCAGCGACATACAACATGCCGTTTGCGCCAAAGACAAGATTCACCGGATGGTTAAGGTCACCTACCCAAGAAGTCACTTCTCCAGTTTTTACATCCACTTTAGATATTTCGCCGCTCTCAGTTTCCGCCACATATAAGTCTCCAGCCTGGTCAAACGTGATGCTCATTGGACGTGAAAGCCCTTTTGCCAGAACCGTGACTTCTCCTAATTCACCCCCCTCCTGGGAGGGGCCGAGGGTGAGTTCGCGCCGGAGATTGGATATTTTAGAGATTTCACCAGTATCCGCCTCCGCCACATACAGAACACCGTACCTATACGCTATACTCATCGGGCGAGATAATCCTTTGATTACATCAGGGAGAACAGTAGCGGGGTTCGTCCTGATATTAATCGCCGTGATTTCGCCGGTATCCGATTCCACCACATATAAAATATCATTAGTGTAATCGAACGCCAGCCCCCTGGGCCCTGATAACCCTGACGCCACAGTGGCGAAGATTTTGGTAGCAGAGTTGAAGGTGAAAACCTGGTCACTACCAGAAACATACAACTTATCGTTTTCATCAAAGACTAAACCTCTGGGGCGGGCTTGCCCGGTCATTATCGCCGTAACCTCACCCGAAGCTATATTCACCGTAGAAATCTCATTTACACCTACCGTAACCTGATTTCTATATAGTAGAAATTCTTCCCACAACCACATCATCGGTAGGCCCATAGCAGTTGACAAAATTAGACTGAGAACGACAGCGGAAAGGTTAATCATGAGGTTTCGACGACGCGTCCGGTGGAATTCTTTAGAGACAGGGCATAGAACATTGGCGATAAATAGATTTAAGCTGAGGAATCCCGCCGCTATACCAGCAAACATAAGAAATAAGCCCCAACGAGTGAAGAGAATTTTGAGGAAGACGGAAGCGTAATTCAACTGTTGAAACCAGAGATATTCAGTATAAAGATGCGCCATCGCCGGCCAGAACAATCCTGTGCTAAAAACAATACCTCCAATTATCACAAAATACGCTTTAATTCTGTTTATGCGAGATTGAATTCTTACACTGTGTTGTATCATTTTGATTCCTATTGCTATACAAGCAATAATAATCAAAAATGAAGCGAGAATTTGTACAACAGCTAAAACCGAAGAAGACATTTTTATCACTTCCTAATATCATTCCATAAATTTTCGTGAGCCTTCCCTTTAACTTGACTAATACTATTGAGTATAATTTTATCATTAAGTTTGCTATAATGCAAGTTTTTCTTACAAACTTTTTCCTTGACAAGACATTTTATGTTCGTATATAATATTAGCAAATAATTTGACCTGGTTCATTTTCCACCTGAATTTGAGCGTCTCTCCCATCAGGTTCAGGAACTCATTCAGCCGTTTGCAATCGGCAATGATGTCATTCCTCAGCCTATCAGAGAACGCCTCAAAGAGATTAATAAAGAACGAGATGTTCTGCTGGATGGGATGCGCCGGGCTATTTACGCAGAAATTGAACCACAAATTCGCCCTCAACAAGATAGCGTTATCCGTTTGGTCACGGACACCCTAAAAAGTCGTGTGTATGCCCAAGTAACCTTTGTTAATGTGTTAGGAGTTGAGATTCCATCAGCAGTTCTTGAGTAGTTAGCAAACCATCCAGATGTCGCACGGATAAGCATAGACCACGAAGGGCACCCTCAACTGAACGATACTGCCCAAGCCATTGGCGCCAATCAGTTTTGGGCTGATCCTTTCAAGATGACCGGTGACGGCACATGGGATGTAGCCGTTGTGGACTCTGGGGTGAGCCTTAATCATCCAGCCCTTAGCGCCCACAAAGAACCAAATGGCGCGTTTATTTCTAAGGTGTCGGATTAGCAATATCGTGACGACGACTACGGGCATGGAGCCGCGGTAGCGGGCATCATTGCCAGCACCCCAGAAAATAGTCCCCCTCCCCTTTATTAAGGGGGAAGGGGGTAGGGGGTTGTCCTTATTTCAGATGAAGTAATGAGTAATAAGTAATGAGTAATAAAGTGGTTTACTCATTACTCATTACTCATCACGTTTCACGTTTCACAAGGAGATTAGCTTTATGACTGGACGAGAACGGCTTACTACTATCCTAAATAGACAACCAGTTGACAGATTGGCCTGGACAATACTGGTCGACGGACACACATTGAATAATCTACCCGCCGAGATGCAGGGGATGTCAGGCATTGATTTTTACAGATACATCGGCTGCGATATTTTTCTTTTAAATAACTGGGGTGTACAGCCGGGCTTTTCATCTCCAGCATTTGCGTGGTCCAAAGAGGTGACGGTGAGTTCCAGACAAGATGACGGAAAAACAATTCAAGAATTACAAACGCCAGAAGGCACGCTAACAGCAATTTATCAAGGCGGGCATCCGATAAAATATCCGGTTACGTCACTTAGAGAAGTCAACCTATACCGACACATGTGGGAAAACGCGCAGTTTATGGCGAGAGATGACAGTCAAGCGTATGATAGGATTAACGAAATCATCGCTGAAGAGGGGATAACCACAAGATTCTGGGGGCCGTCCACTATACCGCGATTACTTGAAAATGATATAGGGACGGAGAACTTTTACTATTTGCTCTGGGACCACCCTCGGGAAATGGAAATCCTGATTAACACGATTCATGAGCGCGAGTTAAAAGCCTTTGAGATTTTAGCGCAGGGGCCGTGTGATGTCATCATCCTGTGCGAAAATACCAGCACGTTCTATATCAGTCCTGAAATTTACCGCAAATACAATGGCCCACACGTCCGTGATTTCGTTGATATAGTTCATGCCGCAGGAAAGACTGCTATAATCCACATGTGCGGGCATGTGAAAAATATCCTGGACCAGATTAAGAATACAGGATTGGACGGTATCCACGGCCTGACGCCAGCACCCACCGGCGATACCTCCTGGGAGTTAGCATTGGATGTGCTTGGCGAAGAACAAATTATTATTGGCGTACTTGACCCGACCATATTTTTGTTAGAGCCGGTGGAAGAAATTGCATCGGCGCTTGATGCCTTTTATACTCCCAGACTACGGCGTGCGAATTTCATTCTTTGGCCGGCTGCGGATGGTATCCCTGTACCCGTGGAACGGTTCCAGGCGGTGGCAAACTGGATGAACCGGAATGGCGAGAAGAGACGTTAAGATAATCAGCAACTCATAAAGAGTGAGAGATTTCGGAAAGTCGGTGAAAAGATAGAAAATTAGGCCAAGTTAAAAAGAAAACGAGAAAACGAGACCGGAAAAATTCTTCGGAGGTTGATTAAAATAAAGAATGCTTTTCCTTTCCGGTGGTAATGGCTGGTCAGTATGTGGTAAAAATGGCGTCATGAAGCCCAAAATGTCCAGGTTAATCCCATGTGGACTGGTGGAGGGACAAAAGTTGGCTTCTTTTTTCGGATTAAGCTGCTTCTTGTTTTGGCTCTTGATACCACTCGTCGAGGTGTTGACACCTTGAAGCCATCATGACCCGAAAGAACCCAAATTTTCGTCCAGAAGTTCTGGTTTGGAGTAATAAAAAGTCGTACTTTTTTCTCTTGTTTGACCTTTCGGAAGCGCTTCGTCCTTTTTCTAGAGCTTGCCATAGCTTAGATGCTCTTGGAACGGGTGTATGACTTCTGTCATCCCACTCTGGCTTGGTGTATATCACTCGTCCATACTGAGCTTCTTCCATGGTATAAAGGGATGGCACCGAGTCATGTCGATTGGCGGAAGCCAGAGGGACAACGAGAGGGAGTGGTCTTCACGGGGTTACGAACTCATAATCGGTGTATCCATACACCCCTTGCTCGCGGTAACGAGCCCAAACCCACTCAGCTTCCTTGTCGAGTAATTTTCGTAGGCCATCGCACTTACCTTCGCCTGGGCAGCTTTTTTGGCCGTAAGGAGAGGCCCAGGTCGGGAGTTTGGCACCATCAGCGCTGATGATAAGAGACTCTGAGATTAGCCCCATCTCTTGGGAGTGAGCGACAACCACAACTGAAACAACCTCCTTTATTATCGAAGCCGAAGAGCATCTCCTTGGTAGCTTCTTGCCTTCTAAAAGGCGGTCGGCTAATCTGGCTATGATTGACGGATGCGGTCTGCGGTTAGTAGCAGTGTTTTTCTGTCGTTGTCAGATTCCTCTCCCTTCTTTTGGTTTCCGAAACCGCAGGAGATTGCTGCAGTCATAAAAGGGACCAACGCCAGGAACATCAAACGGGTAAAAGTCTGCTCTGATCGCGTCGAACGGATGACTTCGCATAGTCTTGACCCACGCTGTCATGGAAGTATAACCGCACCGTACCATCACTAAGCCTGAGCGAAGCCTCGTTGCCGGCACTCTTGCGGGTCTACCTCAAGCGGAGTATAAACCTTCGACCAGCTTCCTCCTCTGAGGTCAACAAGCCTTATCATGGTAGCGACGTAAGCATGGATAGGTGGCGGTCCCTTTGGGTAGAAGATGGCAAGTACGGTTTCGACCAAGTGAGTCTATTGGTTTTGTGGCAGGCAGCAAAAGAGGCAAGGAAAGCGTTTCTCGGCGGCAATTCTGAGAAAAGGATAATCTAAAAGCCACAAAACCACCTTCTCCCTCCACCTGGGGATGACATCTCCGATGAAAAGAGGAGAGAAAGCATCCTCAAAAGTGGGGGGGATAACCCAATCAAGGTAGGGGAAAGTCAGCGATAATAAGCTCTCGGACTTTCCGAAAAAATTCTATAGGGGAAAGGAGGGGAAGAAATGAAAAGAACATCTAGCCTGGTATCTGCGAGCGTCATCGTACTTAGTCTGACGCTTGCGGGCCAAAGTTTTGCTGACATTAACCTCGGTGACCTTGCCGGACTGTGGCTCTTTGATGAGGGCACAGGGAATGTTATCAAGGATAGCTCTGGCAACGGTAATAATGGGGAATTTCAAAAGGGGCCGAAATGGGTCGATGGCAAATTCGGCAAAGCCTTAGAGTTTGATGGGACGCCGAATTATGTCATCGTGCCTCACCATGAAATTTTTAATTTTGGCGCCGATGACTTTTCAATGGGATGTTGGATGAACGCAACTAATCTTGATGCTTATGTGGTGATAAAGAGAAACGGCGGCGCAAGTTGGTGGGCGCTCAGTGCAAGTATAGATAGAGATTCTGGTTTTTTTATCTTTGAGGGAGGTGGAGTTCATATTGATGGCGGGAAAACAGTGATAGTAAAAAAGGGTTGGCACCATTGCGTGGCAATGAGAAAAGAGGGCACCGTTTATATATATGTAGATGGTGAATTTGAGGTTGAAGCAAACATCCCAGCAAATATGGACACCCCAGCGCCTATAAAGATGGGAGGATGGGGTTCCGAAAATCTAAGTGGCGGGCTCGACGAAGTTTTCATCTTTAAGACAGGTGTTACCTTAGATGAGAAGGATATTAAAACCATCTTTGAGAAGGGATGGAAGCAAATGTTTGCTGTTTCTCCAGCCGGCAAATTAGCCACCGCTTGGGGTGCTATCAAAGTCCAATAAATTTCCGTTAAGTAATTTACCCCTTTATACGCATTTCGACTGGTAATTTCTATTCTATCAGGCGTAAAACGTAAACGTGAATATTGTGGTGCGTGCTTCCCTGCTTCACCAAAATTAAGCAGGCACACTTGGCCGAAAGGTTAAAGTTATTTAATTTTCAATTCTAAGTGTCATTCTGAACGTCAGCGAAGAATCTCTCTTGAGCTATTTCCAGTGCTTCCTGAAGTGAGATGCCGCCTTCCTCGACTTTTACCATTCGCGCTTGCGGTGATGTACCTACATAATAACAAAACAGCCCGAAAACCACCACGAATGTCAGTCGCTGGCTGAAATCTGTGATAGCCAACTCTGATAACATTGAATCACCTCCAAATACCAGTGACGACAAGAAACCGAGTTTCTCGGAGAAACTCGGTTTCTTGTGCACCTATGGCAGCCTATTCAATCTCTCAAGAGATTGTTTAGCTACACGCTTAACCATCTCTACCTTGTCGTCATTTTCAACCCGCTTCAATGGTTCGATAGCGCGCTTATCCGCGAGGTATGCTAAAGAATCGGCGGCATTTGCTCGGACACGAAAATCTTTATCACTAAGGGCGGCAATTAATGGTTCTACAGCCCGTGAGTCATTTACCCGGCCCAAATTGAACGCGGCTACCGCCCGGATTGTCGTATCCGCATCTTTAAGGTCATTAATGTACCGCGTTATTTGATATTGCCCGGCGCGGTAAGGAGCAATCTGGGTTAGTGCGACGACAGCGTTGTTACGAACGACACTGTTCTCATCATTTAGCGCCATCTCTAACGGTTCTATCGCAGGGCTTCCAATTTGTATGAGTATCCTTGTAACAATTGAGTGAATTGAACTATCCGGGTCTTCGAAGAGAGAATACAATGGGTTTACAGCAAGTTCGCCAATGTATATTAACATCGTTGCGGCGGCTGAACGAATTGAACTATCAAAGTCTCTGAGCCCATCAAGCGCAGGCGTTATAGCTGGTTGTAGATTGGCGGCTTTTGCTTTCGGCGCGATATCTGCTAACGTCGTAAAAGCATATCGCCGCCTATCCTGGTTTTTATCCGTAAGAGCGGCAATCAAAGGTTCGATAGCGGGAGCCCCAATTTGCACCAGTGCATTTGCAGCACTCTTTTTCACGGAATAATCGTCGTCGCCAAGCAGAGTGATTAACCGTCCAACAGCGCTCGCTTCACCGAACATGCCTAAAGTGCCAGCCGCCGCTGAGCGAACGGCGGCATTCACTGACTTGAGGTCGTTCATATATCGCATGGTTTGATAATAGTTTGCTTTTTTCGGTTGAATTTCTGCCAGCATTGCAGCGGCCATAGCTCGTGTTGTGTCATCTTCGTCACTCAGCATCATCGTCAGGGAACCAACAACATTAGCGCCAATTTTTTTTAAAATCTGCTCTGCTATCGAATGAATTGGTGAAGCGGTATCTATAAAAGCCGCAATAACCACATCTTTCGCGGGGTTGAGTTTGCTACCATCTTCTAACTTAAATCCGATTTCCCGCAACGCTATCGCAGCATTCAATTGGACTGAGGAATTCTGACTTTTTAGCAGAGGGATTAACGGACCGATTGCCGGCTCTCCAACCATTATTAGTGTATTGGTTGCATTTTGGCGAACGCCACTGTCAACATCTTCGAGAGCGGAGATTAGTGGTTCAATCGCACGCTCATCGCGAATGGATGCAAGTGCGATAGCAGCATTTGCGCGAGTTGATACATTCTGGTCTTTCAAATCTTTAATGTATCTGGAAATTTGGTATTCTTGCAGATGCTCAGGATGAATTTTTCCTAAAATGTCAACCGCAATAGCGCGTACCATGGCATTGTCGCCATCGATAGCATTGACTAATGACTCAACAGTTGGTTCGCCGATTTCAGCTAACGCCGCCGCGGCGCTTGCGGAAACCATAGTTGATTTATCTTGCAACAGTGCAACAAACAACTCTATTACTGGCTTGACAACGGTATCATCTTTCAATCTTAAAGCAATCTGACCCAATGCAGTAACGGAATTTTTACGCACTAAGACATCATTATCATTGATAGCCGTAATTAAGGGTTGAACTGCTGTCGCATCTCCAATTGTTCCTAAAGCGTTAGCGGCTGATGCTCGAACCCGCGCATCTGAATCCGCGAGGTCATTGATATATTGAGTCATCTGATATTGTTGAGATTTTTCAGGAACTAACTCTGATAGCTTCGCGGCGGCTTGCAGACGTACTAAGGCATCTGGGTCCTTAAGGTCCTCGACATATCGAACAATCTCATACTGCTTAGATGGATTAATCTGTTTCAAAGCATTAGCGGCGCTCCAGCGAACCGAACGCTCTTTATCTTGAAGCGTTGTCGTTAACGCTTCAACTGCTCTTGTATCTCCGATTCTTCCTAAAGCTTCAGCAACTATTGCTCGGACATATTTATCTTCATCATTTAAAAGCGGAATTAAAGAATCAACAGCCTCAACACTGCCAATTTGACTCAGTGCATAAGCGGCGTAAGCGCGCGCCGGTGCTTCCGTATTATTCAATTGGGCCATATATCCTGAAACCATGCTTTCTTGCGCTAATGTCGCGTCTGTCATCATCGTTAGAATGGCACAAGTTAGCAAAAATCTGCTGATAGTTTTGTTCTTACGCATTTAATTTACACTCCTTATTCTGACCTTGTCATAGTAGAACGGGCAGCTTGCCCGTCTGAAGCACAAGTGAATTGTAGAAATAAGCTGGCAGGTGGTTTACGAAGTAAACTGCTGAACGAAGTGAACATATTCTACTTCACGCATCATATATCACATTTCATCTTATACAGTATAACACACCATCGCTGCCACCTGCAAGAATTGCGCAGTTACCATCGCCATCCACATCGGCCACAGCGATGTTCTGAATAGACGTGGGTAGGTCTATCTGCCAGATGACGGATTGTTGGACACCGGGTCGCCTGGCAACGGCTATCAAGCGGGAGCCATTGGCGTAGAGGAATTCTTCTATGCCATCTCCATTGATGTCAACGGCAATACAATTGGATGCGCCGCTACCTTGAGCTGGAACAGTCCATAGGGTTGCTCCTGTGGCGGCGTTGAGGCAACGAAAGCCGTCCTGGAATCCGGGCAGACCGATTTCCAAATGTCCATCGCCATCCGTATCGCCGATGGCTGGGAGACCCGTCGCTCCATCATTCGGTTCGGTGCGCCAGGGCAGTTCGGCGTGTCCATCGCGGTGCGCAAAAGCCAGGATGATAGAGGAACTCGTCCAGAGCGTTTCCAGGGCGCCGTCGCCATTCAGGTCGGCGACTAAAGGAAATCCGCCAATTACCCAAAAGTTATTCGTACCCTTCAGCGGCCCTGTGACTTCAACAATGTATTGTTCGCCGGTATTGCCCTTCACAATAGAATATTCTGCTGGATAGCAGAGAACGATATCGTCCAGTCCATCACCGTCAAAATCAGCAATAGCTACAGGCCCGCCGCCGTAACCGCGAGTGTGAGGCCAGCGTGTCTCCGTCCAGGGAGGCTTGACTTCCAAAATGTCACGGTGCCAGACTATGCGTTTCGCCCGCGGGTCCAACACTACCGTTTCATCGCTGTGCATGATAGAACGACGGTTTGAAACCAGCACATCAAGTTTTTCTGGATTCGTGAAATGTCCCACCGCCCAGATAGTCGTCCCACACTCGTTCCACACCGGCGCTCGACCGTTGAAGCCAGGGAAATCGTAATGCCAGCATTCGCAGCCGTCCAATCCTAACGCTACCAGCCGAGCATATCCGTCCCTGGTTTCCTTGATAAACAAAACTTCGTCAACACCATCCTCATCAACATCCCCGGCTATCAAACCGAGCATCTGCGGCGCCTGTGTGGTCATCGCCCGGCCGGGCTGCTGCCAGAGTCGGCGCAGAGGCGGATTTCCTTCTTGCTCAACTACCCAGCCGGAAATGCGGTCAAGTGGTTCAGCGATGACAATCTGCGGCCGCTTTTCAGCGTCATGCAGCACTAATGGTTGAGGTGTGCCACGAACGATGCGTTGATTGGCAACAACTTCCAATCGCGCTCCTTCAGCATGCAGTTGTATGTTTGCATCCCTCGGCGCACGCGCCCGGATGAGACACGTATTCTGCTTTGACGGAATCCGTGAATCGGACACCGCGACTGCATCGAGGAGGACATCCGCGGGGCCTTTGACTTTCCATATTATTTCAGCTCTACCATCCGAACCGATATGAAGTGCATGTAGACATTCAGTCTCTCCATGTTCAGTGAAAAAAACAACCTGACCGCTTCTACCTTCCAAAGTTCCTGCTACAGGCGCTTCCATGCCCCGCGTCGCGCCGGTAATGTGCGTCAACGGAAGTTGAGGCAACGTGGTCATCGACCAGCGGGCGTAGGAATGTTTCCAAAGGAGTTTGTCCCACTGGTAAAGGCGAAGTTCACCGTTGGCGCCAACCGGCCGTCCGGGGCAATACTGCGTGAGCAATTCATCGCGGCCGTCTTCATCCACATCCACATGGCCGTGAAGATAGACATCGGGCAGGTCGAGCCGGTGTTCTCCTGTTTCCAGGTCGTAGGCAAGCAGATGCCATCGCCCATCGCCGGTCTCGTTGAAGACATTCATTAGAACTTCACCATGCCCATCATCATTGAAGTCACCGATGGGGTCAGGGCCGATGGTGTTGATGGTGAAGCGCCTATCAATGCCCTGCTCTGATTGAGGGTCAAACTGATGAAACCAGAGGTTCCGTAGTTCCCTGCCGTGCAATGCCAGTACGCCAATATGCCCGGCGAAATCGCCAACTGCCACGAGATAGACCTTACCCGCTGGGTCTGTGTAAGCGCCGAAGAAACCGTATTGCCGAGCGTGGCTTTGACGGTACATGCAGCGATACTTTTCCTGTCCAGTGGACAGATTGTATACAATCACTCCATGCCAGGTAGACAACACAGCCTCCTGGGCACCGTCGCCATCCACATCAACCACCACGACAAGCGGTGAGTACATTGCTCCTTCAAAAGGGACATCCCAGACGAGGCGTGGTTGGTCGAAGCCGTTCTCAAAAGAGTGCATTTGAAAGTGTGCGTTTTCGCCCCAGGTGGTTGTCCAACTAAGCCGCTGTAAACCTGGCACGCTAAGTAAAAATTTGCCCCATCGCGCTCCGGGAGCAGCGGGCGGGTCCACCTGCTGACCATCGCCTGTAACATCTAATTGAGGCGTTGCTAACCCCCAGGCACGTCGTACTTCAGTGGACAACGGCGACAAAGCAGATGATGCGAGCAATTCCCAGTTTTTCTCACCCGCCTCTGTTGTCACTGTCAGAAAATATTCACAGGCAGACATGTCCATCTGCCATATTATTTGGGGAGTGCGTATCTGTCCCACTGCAGGGGACCGTCCTGTTCGCCGCCAATCATAGCCCATCTTATGCCAGCCGATTGCAGCGGGAAGCGTTGTTAATAGATTAATCCATGCTGTTGTCATGTAAACCGTCCTTTGGTGTGTCTATTAAAATTATACCTTTTTTGTTTAGAAAGGGCAATATTTATTTATGGTTTACAGAAATTCCTCAGTGTTTCTTTTGCTCAAACTTTTCTTTTAAAAAGAAAAGTTTGGGTTATACGCTTGTTTAAATTAGATTGCTTCGCCGCTTGTGCTCCTCGCAATGACAGAAAAGAGAGGGTCATGGCGAGCGAAGCGAAGCAATCTCATAGTTTGATAAATCTTCATGGGAAATTTGTATATGGGTTAAGGGGGATTTAGAGAAATGCCAAAAGCCCACTGGGGATTTACCCTGGTGTGCTTTTGGCGTTTTAGAAAATTGAAGCATCGAAAAGGTCTCTGGCGATGCCTCGAAATTCAAGGCAAGCCAACACTGGCTGACTTTGATGATATCCTCCGCGAGGCCTTTGACCATGACCTGACCGACCACCTGGGCGGATTTGGGAGGTTAATTCAGCGCGGTAAAGGTAATCCCTTTCGAGAAATTGATTTGGGCGATGTGGATGCACTTGGCGGCGGAGATGGCGCTGATGTGAGAATTGCCGGACTAAGTGGGTAATTGAAATTTCTCACTTACCCACTTACCCATTTACTCACTCACCTTCTGCGGAGAGCGAATATCCCTCAAAATATCAAGAGGGATTTCTTTGGTAGGACAAAAAGCCGGACTTGCAGCATATTTTAATAGAACCGATAAGAGGTAGACCGCAGCCGCATTTTGCGGTTCTATCTTTAAGCCGCAGAAAATTATCCTTCCTTTACCCACCGCAGTTTCAAAAAGATAAGCTCGTTGTGAGCAAACTGTATAAGGCGAACCAAAGGCTTGAATTACTGGGACAATACCATAAGGAGTAAAAAGCTCCATATCAAAGGGAGGAGTTTCCGCAATCATCCGATAAAATTGAAGGTCAGCAAAATCTTCATGAGGAAAGTTGCTTAACATTACATGATTCTGGATAAGCGTACCACAATTACCATCCTCATACGGCGGATATTGAGCGGGTTTAGTGAAGAAATAACCTCCTGCTGAACCGAATCCGGGTTTAAATTCCTGTCTCGGAATGTTTTTCGGATTAATTAGTACAAGTCTCCCTCCGGAAGCAATATAAGAGATAACGTCTTCATCCAGAACATCTGAGACTAAAACCTGGTTTTCTACCCCACTAATTTCTGCTTTTGAAATAGTTTTCAAACCATTCCCAATCTCTTGCCATAGAGTTTCATTTCCTACTTTATATAGCGCCGTATTTGGAGGAAAAGTAATCCGTGCGGGATACAACCAAAATTTCCATTCATTTGAAATGCTTCGTCTTCCATCAACCACCATTGCCCGCAGAACGGCAGTGTGGGGTTGAGAATATGAAGGAAGTGTAATATCTATACTTCCAATTTGAGTGGTACAAAATGGATTAGGTTTCGACTCAATCTCTCCGCTATCAGTGACGTCCCCATTTATCAAAAATTCCCAGGACAAAGAAGGAGGAGCCAACGGCGGATGAGAAAAGTCCGAAAGATAGAATTTACAATTAAACTTCTCGCCCCCAACCAATATCCTATCCTCAAAATTCCTATCAATAAGAACCACAGCATCTCCGTTTGTTTTAAGGAACTCCTCAGCGCTGACGCACTTTGGATGCCAGAAATCATCCCATAAACCCTGGCAAGCCGGACCGCAATCTGAAGCCGAAAAGAGCGAAATTCCCGCCAAATGAGGATAATCTCTTCGCAAGGCTTCCAGCTTTCCTTTGCGTTCCAAAGCCTGTAGGCGCTGTGAATTGGCAGCGCCTAAAGGAAGGAGTTCCAGGATGCCGCTTTTAGCCGCATTCTGTTCGGCAATTTCGATAAAATACGGACGTATCGCCCCGGTAAATTTATCCTTAATGCGAACGTCAGGATATGAAGTCCACCAGCGAAATTCATGTTGAATAATTGGAAGTGGAACTTTCTCACCTTGTGACGCTTCGGCATTACAGAAATCAGCCGGCAGCTCTGGATTATAACCGCCATCAGTCCAGATTATCAAAGATGCAGGATGGATAGCCTTTGTGGTATGATAACATTCCTCGGCTACCTCTTTTGCATAGTCAGGAAAGCCCGAAGTCTTTTTAAAGCCGCTCAGGTCGCCCATTTCATTGCTCAAGCAGTAAATTGCCGCTGAAGGATGATTGGCGTCTCGCATCACAGTTTTCTCCCATTGCCATTTCAGCGCTGAGTAGAACTCAGGTGTTGGCCACGGATAAGCGTAAGCGATAGCCCTGCCGTGCCCATGCCAGGCTCCCAACATTCCCATTTCACTCTGAACAATTAAACCCACCTCATCGGCGGCGTCAAAATACTCTGGACAGGGAACGGAAGATTGGAAACGAACATAGTTAAAACCGTAAGAACGAGCAAGTTGAAGCCTTTTAACCCAGTTCTCTCGGGATGGGTTGGGAGAGCCGGTATCTGGGGCGACATTAAACTCTCCTCCAGCGCCACGCAGGTAATATGGCTCGTCGTTAATCATAATCTGCTTTCCACTAATTGAAAAAGAGACAAACCCAACACGCTCGCTTAAAGCATCAAGAGTCTCCTCATTTCTCCGCAATGATACATCCACCCGATACAAATGCGGATTGTCTGGACTCCACGGTTTTGCCTCTGGCACTGGGACCGAGAGATTTAAAAAAGTGGTATTAGAAACAACCTCTACCGGCTGTTCATGACGAAATTGAGGCGATTCCTGCACGGTGGAAGCACTCGCATTTGAAATGGATATAGCGAGAGAAAGCGGCTCAGATGGGATGCTGGCATGTTTAACCTGAATTTGCAAATACAATTTCTCTCGCTCAAGATTTGGATGTAAGAAGCAATGCTCAATCCATGAACTACCGGTAGCAGAAAGTTCAACGCTACGATATAAACCAGACCAGCATCCATGCCAGTTATAAGCAAATCCGAGATAGCGGTCGCGTTCATGCACCCGCACCGCTAAAAAGTTATCTTCATTAAAGTGAATATGGCGCGTCACGTCGTAGCCGAAAGGAACAAACGGTCCAGAATGTGAACCGATTTGAAGCCCATTGAGGAAAACATCGGCTGAAGGATGTACTCCGCCGAAATTGAGCCAAACTCTTCGGTTATTCCTCTCTTGGGATGGGGGAAGGTTTCGCCAATCCTCGGGAACATGAAAGTTATAACCATACCACGCTGTGCCCTGGTAAGTTGCCTGATAGATTCTGGCTTTAATTTTGAAATCCCAAATTTCATCTAATTCATCATTCCCATACCCCTGTCCCTGCCAGCATCCGGGGACGCGAATAGTATCCTTCAGCATTTCAGGTTTTTCAAACCAGCGTTGTTCTACTCCCACATTGTCCGCATCCAAGCGGAACTGCCAGGTTCCATCCAGACACATAAAGTGTTCATCCGGATGCCGTAATGCTGGGTTAACGCGAACGGGACTTTTTTCAGGACTGTACATAATTATCCTCCTTTATTTAGACTTCCGAAGTCTTTTAGACTTCGGAAGTCTGGACAGGTCTCAATACCAGCCAAATTCATCAGCCGCTTCAAAAAAAGCGACTATATTTTCCCACGGAACATCCGGGTTAATCAGATGGGCGGGAGAAAGAATCAGCCCTCCACACTTACCAACGGTTTCAATCCTTTCTTTCACTTCCCTTTTTACATCCTCTGGCGAACCATAAGGAAGCGTAGACTGTATCCCAATGGTGCCAAAGAAGGTAAGGTCATTCCCATATTCTCTCTTTAGCTTTGCAGGGTCCATACATTCAGGCTGTACGGGATTTAGAATGTCTACACCAATCTCTATTAGTTCAGGGATGATAGGCTCAATGTACCCATCGCTGTGGTAAAAGACGAATCTACCAGATTTTACTTTCCTGGCAGCATTGATGATGCTACCAAGACGCGGTTTTAAAAATGCCCGCCATATCTTGGGACTCATTATCATCGACTTCTGAGCTCCTACGTCATCGCCAAGGATGAGGATATCTATGTCGAAGGATGCCAGCCGCGATGCGACTTGTGCAAAATTTTCAGTAATTTCATCCAATATAGCGTGAATTTTATCAGGATTTAGCACGAAATCAGCGAGGATATGCTCAAATCCATATACGCCCCAAATATGTTCAAAGATACCGTGACAATAACCCCACGCCGCCACCGCAAATCCCTGTTCATGAAACCGTTCTATCTTTTCCGCTAATCCCTCATACTGAAATTCTTTCAAATTGTGAGGAAGTATCTTTTCGTTGACAGGATTAGGAGAAACGCCACGGATATCCATATCAAAAACATCCTCTGGCTTATCAGTCCCTGCCTTCTTTTTAAACAGTTCTATCGTACCTGGATTATAAAATCCCAACGCTGCGCCATATAAAACTCTGGGAACTCTATCTGGAATCTCACCATTTAAGACCTTTAAAACTCGTTGACGGGAAGTCATAAATATACCTCTAAAATTTTTCTCTTTCAGCAGGAGAACATCAAATGATGCCTAAGTATTTAGCCAATATTATACAGTAAGAGTCTGAAATTTCAAAGGAAAAAAAGGAAATTTTCTTTGATATTAAGATGATAAAATGGTATATAAACATCAGTAAGTCTCAAAATATTTTGGATGTCTTCCTGAAATAACCGTAAATTCGAGGATGTCCTAAAACGAAATCTGAGGTGTAATCATGAAACCTAAAATCATTTTGACGCTCACCGTACTATTTTGGGTCATTTCCGATAGCCTGGCGCTGATATATGATTTTAGCACGAAAAATCAGTTGAATGATTGGGAAGTAGTCATCGACAAAGGGAAGTGGGAAATTCGTGATGGTGTTCTTTCTTTTGAAGGTGACAATAGCGTAGTCAAACCGGGGATAGTTACCGGAAAAGAGAATTGGAGTGACTATACCTTCGAGTTTAAGCTGCGGAACGCCAAAAAAGGCGACCATCCATACATTCACGCTGGATTAAGATACGTTGACTTAGACAACTGCGAAGTCTTTCAAATGAACAAGGCGCGCTTATGGCATCGCCCTTACGTAAATGGTCAAGAACGTCCCTGGGGACCGGCGCCTGAAATTGCTATTGGAAAGTATTCCTGGTTTGACGAAGGCGCGCCGAAAGAAGGCGCCTTCCCGGAAAGCGGAGATTGGTATAAAGTGAAATTTCAGCTTAAAGGCAACCAGTATACAGTTTGGCTTGAAGGACAAAAGATTCTTGATTTTCAATTCGACGAGGGTGCCCCGAAAGGGAAAGTTGGTTTGGGAGTTTATTTAGGACACATTGAGTTCGATGATTTCAAAATAGATGGACCTGGAATCCCATCATCTGAGGTCAAACCTTCAGGCAAACTCGCCACAACTTGGGGACGAATGAAAAACGGCGAATGATACCTTTTTTATGACTTGTGCTCGGCTTGGATTTCGAAATCCAAGCCGTAAAAGCCGGATTTGGCAACCCGATGAAAACATTTGGAGGAACAGATATGAAAAAACCAGGTATTGCATTTGTCGGTAGTGATGTGCATATAGGTGGATACGTCAAAGCTTTTGGGGCTAATCCCAATGTAGAACTGATTGGCGCCTGTGATAGCGATGAGGAGGCTGCTAAAAACATTGCGGCTCAAGGAGAGATGAAATTTTTCACTACAGACTATGAGAAACTGTTAAAAAATGAAGCGGTTGATATCATTATGGTATGCAGTCCGGACCATTTTCATGCAGAACATTCCATCGCCGCTTTAAGAGCAGGAAAACACGTTCTGTGTGAGAAGCCAATGACCACTACCTTGCCAGATTGCCAAAATATGGTTAGGGCGGTAGATGAAACTGGGCTTATCTTTATGGCGAGCCAGTTTATGAGGTTTGAACCGATATATCAGGCGATAAAGAATATGTACGATGAAGGTACAATAGGACGAGCCTTCTTTGTAGAAGGAAGTTATATTCACGATATGAGTGCGTATTACACTCAGAAAACCTGGCGTTCAGACCCGAAGAATCCTCAGAATATACTTCTTGGCGGAGGTTGTCATCCCCTCGACCTATTACGGTGGGCGGTTGGTTCGGATATCGAAGAAGTGCATGCTTATTCCAATGGATATGCCGCGCCTAATTTTGTGCTGGATGATTGCTATATTTTCACGTGCAAATTCAAAAACGCTTGCATGGGAAAAGTGCTTGTAACCAGTGGATGTAAAGGACATGGCATGGGCGAAGGCTTTCTCTCAATCTATGGCACACAAGGAACTATCTGGCGAAATCAACGATATCTTGCTGAAGGAGGCACAAAGGATATTCCTTTTGAAAAATACAATGCTATGCAAGCAGTGATAGACCATTTTGTCGATTGCGTAATCAAGGGAAAAAAGCCGTTGATAGATGTCCGCGAAGGAGCCAAAACTGTCTCAGCGCTTGTTGCAGGAGTTGAATCCGCTGAATCAGGTAAACCAATAAAAGTATTCAACGAATTTTAGTAGCACGAGCTGTTAATCGTGACAAAGAAATCGCAAACTAACCGTAAGCCTTTGGCGTCGGTGAGCGAAGTGAACAGTTTGCGTTACATTTTTCATAGGGAGGAAAAAATGAAGGATGAATTGAAAGTTGGAATTGTCGGGCTTGGCAGAGGGGCTGGATTTATTCGACCTTTTACAACTATTACCGAGACAAAGGTGACGGCGATTTGCGATGTTGATGAAAACAGGCTTAATAATGCTGCCCAGCAACTCAATATCGAAAAGCGTTTTACCGATTATGAGAAGATGCTTGAGGATGATATTGATATTGTTGTTCTCGCTACGCCGGAGAATTTGCACGCTCCACAATCTATTTCGGCATTGAACGCCGGAAAGCACGTTGTAAGCGAAGTGACAGCGGCGACTTCGATTGAACAATGCTATGAATTAGTCAGAACGGTGAGAAAAAGTAAAACGAAGTATATGATGGCTGAAAATAGTTGCTATTCGCCCTCGAATGTTCTGATTAAAAACATGGTTCGCAAAGGGCTATTTGGTGAAATCTATTTTGGCGAGGGAGAATACGTCCACAACGTAAAATCACTGCACCATGACAGTAAAGGTAATCCCACCTGGCGTTATTATTGGCAGGTAGGGATAAACAGATGTAACTATGCAACCCATAGCCTTGGCCCGGTGTTGCAATGGTTTGATGAAAGAGCTGTTACGGTGTGTTGTTTGGGGACTGGAGTGCATACCGACCCGGAACACGCCATGGAAGATACTATTCTGATGTTATGCAAAACAGCAAGCGGCGCGCTGATAAAAATTCGCATAGACATGCTTTCCAATCGTCCGCCTAACACATACTATAGTTTACAAGGGACAAAAGGATGTTACGAAGGTACGCGTGGATTTGGAGACAAACAGAAAATCTGGCTGGCGGACTACTGTAAAAACGGTGAATGGAAGCCGCTTGCGGAATTTGAGAAGGAATTTATGCCAGAAAGATGGAAAAATCCGCCCGAAGAAGCGTTGAAGGCAGGAAACGTCGGCGGCGAGTATTTTGAATTGAGGGATTTTGTGGATAGCATTCTTCACGATACAAATCCTCCAATGGACGTCTATGCCGCGATGGATTTTACGGTCCCTGGCCTGGTTTCCGAGGAGTCCATTGCGAATGGAGGAATGCCTGTCCAGGTTCCAAACTTCCGGGAGATAGATTAACAGCGCTATGACCTGGTTTTCTTCAGGCATCTGGGGGAGCGAAGCGAACTGCAAACACTCTGTTATACGCTTGTTGGTCGCTTCCTCTTCTTTTGCAAATACGCAATTTTATTCATCAGAAAATAGCTCCTATGCTTTCAATAAATTGGACGGCGATTTCTTCCTGGGGCTTGCCGATTTTACGAGACGCTTCTGCTTCATTTAGACGGAGCGAAGCTTAGTCTTTTACACCGTGTTATATGAAGTGGCGGTTACATTTATGCAAACGCCTTCATTTCCCTTTTGACCTCGCTGGCGCCCCTCTTTATATCTTTTATGATCTCACCGGGAGACATTGTTTGCCATTCTATCTCCTTCATGTAGCGGTAATAGTGAATGTCTTGTAAAGCCTTACATCCCGGGAACTCTCGCTCTACCCTCTTTCGAATCTCTTCTTTTTCCTTCTCAGTAACCTCTTTTCTTGGCATTCTACATCCCCTCCCCAAAGAAATCTTCGGGTGTTACAATTGTGGGGACTGGAATCCTGAACCTTGCATTTACCTCACGTATCATTTCTTGTGTTCCACGCTTATAAATATGCCGGAGGTTCCATGTGACCCAAAAATCCATCTCCCCGATGCTTGCTGAAGCAAGATGGAGAGCATCACCACGAGGTAAACGCCTGTGGGATAAATACACATCCGCCAATTTAATGACTTCCTCCGTTATTTCCAGAACCCTAAAATCTTTTACCAGGTTTTCCAATGCTTTCCGCAGATTCAGTTCCTCTGTTGCCCTGATTTCATCAAGGACAGCTTCTGAGATGTAAGCATCAAAATGAGGTAAGATATCACTCCAAAATTGGCGGGTCAAATCTCTCAAATAGGGAGCATCATTCTGAAAATACATGCTTATCACGGAGTTCTCCAAATAAAGTTTCAGTTTTCTTTGCATCATTTTATTCCTCTATTTCACATAACGGCTACGGACATACGAAGTTCGCCCGAAGGGCGAATTTGGGAGGAGCGAAGCGTAGCCGCATGTCCGCTGTTATACGCTCCGAGCCCGCGGGGCAAGGACGAGGGAGCGATAACGACCGAAGAGTCGTGAGCAAAAGGTATCCGCCTTAAATTACTGATTCTAAGTTCGAGGTTTCCAGATATTTTCCGTATTTTCATATTTGATGTCTCCCCCCTTTATCATTTTTGAAGAGAGACCTTTTTCGTCCAATATCAAAAAGTATATTTCAATCTTGGGATATTTCTTTGACAATTCCTGTAATTTTTCAGCAAGCGGTTTCGCGTATTTCTGACGGTTCTTTTCTATCCACGCCTCTGGTGAACTTTGTAATGTCGTTAGTGTAGGAAAGAAAATGATAAATTGAAGAGTGCTATTAGCTGGTATTGCGTGTTCAAAATATTCTATTTTTTTATCAAAGAGAGCTTCAGTCGCGTCGATTGTTTCATATTCAATAATACCCACGATACTATCATCATGCTTATCCACTACAGTAATATCAGGCCTAAATCCCTCTTGATTTCTCTTTTTCTCTGAAGGCCGATATGGTTTTGCAAATTTTACCCTTCGTTCAATATCCGTTATATAACCCATGTTTTGAATTGACTGAACTAACATTCCTAAAACTCTAGAATGACATCTCCCCCCAGAATAATATTCAAGGTCAGGTCCGATAAACTTGTCATTGAATAGACCATCTATAACGTGTCTTTCGAGACACACTCTAATTACATCGTCTATCCTATTATCCGTTTTCTCCATTCTCATACCTCTTTCGTAACCTTTTGCTCACGATTGCGTATAACAGCGTAATATGCGAACTTTTGTTCGCATAATTACTTAGTCAACATGATAATCGACATCCCTGCTCGGCTTGGATTGGCAAATCCAAGCCACGTCGGATTTGCCAATCCGACGTAAGCGCCAATCCATCTGCCTGTGTTCGCTACGCTCAGCAGTTTACTTCGTAAACCGCCCGAAGGCAGACAGGTCGGGAGCGGTGTAAACCATCTTCCTGACTATTACATTTGTTCGCATAATCCGATAAATTTAAAGGTATAACGAACTTTTTTCTTGACCTATAGCCAATTATAATGTAATAATTTTATAAAGTTTAGTATTTCATCTGTGAATTGTCAATGAAAAAAGTCAAGCGCAGAAAAAAATAACCAAAAGTGAGGTGAAGATTGTGATGCGTTTGCAATTTTGAAGGATAAGCAAAGTTCAACCCTGAAAAGTTTGCATGCGTTCAGTGATAAAAATTAGTCAGGAGGAATAAATGAGCATTAGAACAGGAATTGTAGGACTTCAGAGCGTATTTTGGCCCAATGCGTTCGCCAATTGTTTGAAAGAAATTTCGGTTGCAGAACTTGTGGCGTGCGCCGATATGGGATATGACCCGAATCTGGTAAAAATCTCACTCGGCAGAACGCCTGAAGAATATGCAGTGCAGTATAATGTAAGACTGTATCGTGACCCGACTGAAATGATTAAGAAGGAAGGTTTGCAAGCCGTTTGCATTTGCGCTAAACACACTGAGATTGTAGACTTTGTTGAATTAGTAGCGCCTTTGGGCGTGGATATCTACATAGCCAAGCCAATGGCGACGACCATGGAGGCGGCGAACCGAATCGTAAAAGCGGTGCGAGATAACAATGTGATTGCTACGTCTGGCACAACAGAGCGTTTCGATGGCGGAATCCGAGCGGCCTATCAGCAGTTCAAAAGCGGGGCTATTGGAGAACTCATTTCGCTTCGCGCGTTGCATCAACACGGCAACATTAGCGGTTTTCCCAAAGGCGATTGGTACTGGGATGAAGAACAGGGAGGCCCGGAATTATCTTTAATCTGGTATGCTGGCGATGTGGTGAGATGGTTTGCTGGTTCAGAGGTGGCGCGAGTTTATGCGGAATATGACAATTACCTTTCGGATAACTCGCCTTTTATGGACAATGGCAAAGTTATCATGCGATTTGAGAACAAAGTGATGGGTTCTATTGACATCTATTTTTCAGTCAAAGGCTGGCGCTTTCCTTCTTATGAAGTAGAACTCGTCGGCACAGAGGGATGTATCCGAACTCAGCAAAGCGTCTACGAAGGTATGCTTTTTACTAAAGATGGCGTCACCAATTTCTATCGTATCCAGAATAATAACTTGTTAGATGAGATGAGACATTGGATGCAATGTTGCATAAACAAAACTGACCCAGACTTGACCATTGAGGACGCCCGTAGCGTGATTGAGTTGTGTTTAGCATGTCGCCAATCAGCGCGCGCACACACACCGGTCATTTTGAGATAACATTCTCTCTGAGGCATGTTTAAGAAAATAGTTTACATTTCGGCGGATGGTAATTGGGCAAGATGGCAAGACGGCAAGATGGCTAATAGTTCTTTGCCTCCTTGCCGTCTTGCCATCTTGCCATTTTACATTTATATTCTAAGTGCCAGCCCAGCCTGGTCAGGCAAAGCACGATAAACGGCTTTGGCATCCTCGCGCGATAACTCTAAAGAAATTCGCACCTGGCTTTGCGGTGTTTTGAGCCGTAGCCACAAGCCAAGTTCAGTTAGCTCAAAGTGAAAACGCTCCCTGACTTTGTTGAATACTTTACGAAACCGGTCACCAAACGACGGGGGTTGTATTTCTTTAACTGAGAATGAGAGATTTCGATCAAAATACAGCCAAAAGCTCACAACATCATCCTCGACAGGAACTTCTTCCGGCGGCATTAAGTCGGCTTCAGCAGCGTTCTTCGGCGCTTCCTTAACACGAATCGGTTCTTTCGGTATCGTCGCATGCTCCTGCTGAAGTACAAAAGGGGCAGAAAGCCAATCGCTCAAACTGCCAATTTTTCCCATGAACTCGCCTTCTGCCTTGAGACTGGAACGTAGTACTTTACACCTACGAAGTTCCACGCCCTTAATTTCCAAACTTACGGTGCTGTCAACTAAATCAATAACAAGGAAAATCGAATCGGTTTGAGCGAGCTTTAAACGAGATTGGAGAAAGGCCTGTTCTATTTCAAGCGCATTTTTTCTTTCCAGGAGCTCTCGTGTTGCTTTTGCATGCTCAAGAGGAACTGGGTCCATTGATGTCCTCACAGAGGACGATGTCTCTCCTTTCACTCTTTGTCCACCTAATGAATTACGAATAATAGGTAGTGCAACCACTAATAAAAACATAATAAGGAGAGGAAGCACCACCCCCACGATAAAAGAAAGTAATACTTTGCGATTTTTTATTAACCACATAAATCTTGCTATTTCTCAGTGCATGAGAGCGAAAAGAAACCGAGTTTCTCTGAGATTGCTTCGCGGCGCTCGCAACGGTTTCTTTATTTCTCAATAGATAAAAATTTTCGACCCTGCTTGCAAATTCTCATAAATACTGCTCAAGTCTTCATCTCCAACACGGATACACCCGTGGGTAACAGGCATCCCCAGCATGCGCTTGTAAAGAGTTCCATGAATCAAGTAACCATTCCCGAAAGCGAGTCCATATTCACCGAGCACCCCTTTCTCATATCGCTCCGGTGAATTCTGCGGCGGAATAGGTAGCCCTTCTTCCACAAATGCCCAGTCTGGCTTGCGCCATACCGGTTTTTTCAGTTTGTTTATGACTCTATACATGCCTCGCGGCGTATGAAATATCCACTCTCTTTTATTCTCGGAATCTTTGAGTAAAATGTAGCTACCAGTGGAGCAAACTCCTTCGCGAAGTGTTTTTTTGCCCGACATCAGATAAATTTTATTTTCCGATGTGTTCACAATAACATAGGGCTCACCTGGCGTCATTGGCTCTAATTTGCTTTTGAGCTTCGCAACTCCTTGTTCTAAATTCGTTACATCGCGATTCAAGCTGTCTGCATCCACAATTGTACCGGAGTGCTCACGGACGGACTCAGGCAACAACGCATAAATCCAGTGCCGTAGCGTTGACGCAAACAACAGAATAACCGCGGCGCCCAAAATGCCGATGCCCAATCCAACACAAAAAAATTTCCAGTTAAAACCCGATGTATTCAGTTCATTTTTGTCGAATGAATTGACTTCTTGCATATTACTAATATGTCAGACAGGAGGAAGGGAAGGAAAGGAAGGATTTCCTCCTTTCCCCTTTGCTTCCTTTCCCTTCATTATTGAAGTGAGCCCACAATAGTAACTGGTGTGCCAACGGAAACGAAACTGAAGAGTTTATCCATATCACTGTTTTTCAACGCGACACAGCCGTATGTCCAATCTGTACCTCGCCCCCCTGAGCCATGTATTTCAATCAAACCGCCAATACCGGCCGATTTAGGGAGTTCGCCATTCTGTTTAGCTTTGTTGAATCTCTCTAAATCTTCCGCGTTGGGATAGTTAATTTCAAGAGCTTTGTAGTACCTGGTTTGCCCTACTCCTCTTTTTTTGGTGACGTAATAACGGCCTTCGGGAGTTGCTCTATCGCCCCTGCGGTTTTTACCGCCTATCCAGGAGCGCCCAAATTCTGCATTATATTGTGCTTTTATACTCCCATTAAAATAGAGATAGCAGATATGCGCCAATTTATCAACAATAATAGCGTAAGCGTTACGATTTGCCGACCAAGCGATGGTCTGCTGAACCCACTGGCGCCACTGCGGCGCATTGGCCAAATATTTGGCAAGCATGTTTGAGGCCTCGGCGTTCACATAGTCAGCAGTAGCTGCGGCAGACTTCGCTTTATCTAAAGCTTGAAAATAATCGTTTCTTTTAAATGCCTCCATGCTTTCGCGCAGCGTCAGTACGGCCTTGCCGGCAGTACGTCGCAATGACGACTTCATGGGTATCACTTCATACTGTGTCTTAAAATTCTTTATCTTATCCACCGCAGTACCAATCCACTTAAATGCTTCAGTATGAATTGAGTCTTTAACCTTAACCGCGCGGCTCGCCGCAGACTCAGCTTCTTGCTTGGCCTGTAGCGCTAGACGAGTGGCATTGCTGTAGTCTCTAAAGAAAGGCAACCGCTCATTCTCGCGCTGTAAAACCGACCTTGCCTCTTCCAAATGGGTTTCGGCAAGACGGAGGTCATCGGGAGCGTACAAAGCGGCATCTGCCTTGCGCGCCGTACTTATAGCTGATTGAGCTTCGACTATTAAAGCAAGCGGTGGTTTAGGTGAAATCATGTACGCCACCGCCACACCTGAACCCAAAAGCACTATCCCAATTAGTAAGACACAAAAAAATTTTAGAATAGAAAACCGCCTCATTCTAAACCGTAATCCTTTCCGTTTCATTTCCCGATAGGGATGTCGAAGGAATCCAGTGGGATTCCTTCGGAACCCAAATAAAGGAAACCCCGGCTATGATGTCAACGAAGGCATTTCAATAAAGCTAACAACATAAACCGGGGTTCCTGTTGTACGAGTGATGCTCTCACTTTCTCTCTATTTCAGGCCCTCATCTTTTTGGCATTGCCGTCTTTTCGATAGCAGTAGTCAACTCGGTGTTCAGCGAATTGGCCTTGTCGAGGGAGGCGCGAGCCTTATCACGAGCGGAAATGAGTTCACCCTGTGTAATAGCAGCGTTGATCTCCGCAAAAGAGGCTTCCACTGCATCAAGGTCAGCTTTAATCAACTCGATAGCTGCACGTTCTCCCTTGCCTTTGGGAGCTCTCGTTAGAAGGTCTTTGCCCGTTGTAACAGCGTTCTGAGCCAAAATAAGCGTATCTTCAGCCTCTTTGCGCACTTTTTCTTTTTCAGCAACAGCAGCATCCTTGGTGGCATTGGCCTTGCTGGTAGCAGTTTGGAGCATTGCTTGGGCGTCCTTATATTTTCGGAACCACGCAAATTTAGCATTTTGTCGTTCGACTTCAGCTACAGCAGAATCCAATGCATCCTTGGCAGCGATGTAATCGCCTGATGCATAGGTTTCCGCTTCTGCACTCTTTGCTGCCTCCAGCGCCGCCTTTGCAGTATCCATATCTTGCTGCGGAGGTTTGGCGCAACCGGCTAAAAACGCGAACACAAAGAGAATTGCAACTATTCCTATTATTCTGGGATATTGCACAAGTTATACCTCCTTTCGTTTACAAATTTGACCCCATTCTTTTACAGATGGCACCTTCAGCCATCCTGGTTTCACCCCCTTTGTTCTCCTGACGGAAATAGCCTTTCTATAAACAGTCAGAAAACAATCAGAGAGTATTTGCTTGAACCAAGTTTGTTCTAAAAACTCGGCTCCTAATTCTTTTTCTGAAAACGTTTTATAGTGTAACATAAATATACGAAAAAGTCAATAATTATTTATTAAGTAACTATCAATATTTATCATTTTTTGCTAACGGATGAGGAAGACCAGGAGGCAAGAGGGCAAAAGGGCAAGAAGGAACTTCATCCGTCAATTGTCAATCTGCAATTTTTATCCGTTAGCCACAAGCGAAAAGGTATGAGAGATTTACTGATAATTATTTATTTGCTTCTGTGAAGAATTTCTAAAAGCAAACAGGCTGATGAAACCGAGATTGTGTTAACCTTTGCTCTGGTTCAGTTTCATCAGCCTGTTAATGAGGACTGGTTGACTTAGAAAACTTCTTTACGAAGTAAAGAATTCCCACACAGCCTTTTATAGCCGATTAACAGACCGCGCTGATTTTGGGCTTAGTATAATCAGCGATGTCTGAAAATCAGCGGCTCTAAGCTATGGCTTATACTTTGAATAATCTGAAATTCCGCCATGTGTGATAGCATATATCACCATATTTGTGCAAAATCGCAAGACGCCAGGCGAATAGGGCCCTCTTCCAATCAGTGAATTCCAGTAGTCTCTGTCGCTTATGAGCGCCGCCAATCTGCCTTCAATGAATATGCCCTCTAAATAATCCTTCTTTGACTTCCTCTGCAGCCACGATATAGAACCAACCGGCGGGCGGTCTATCATTTCGTAAAAACAACGGTAGATTTCGTGGTCATTCGGTATTGGCATAATCGGAAATTCTGGAAATGCATGTCTTAGCATCGCACGTATAGACTGATAAAACGCGCCGGTTTCACCCATATCATCATCTATGAAAAGGAAACCACCCTTTTCGATGAGATATTTCCGCAGGTTTTCAATTTCGGCTTGACTAAGGTCAACTTTCATATCGTTGAGCAGGCGGCTCATCAGGAGCATCGGTTGTTTGAATAAACCTTCTGGGTCTACGTATTTCGACATCTCCTGGATACGCTCTTGAGGCCAATCCTCTGGAGGCCATGACAGATAAACACTTTTGCCGCCTTGAGCGATGAAATTAACCTGCACTTGACTTCTCGCGTTCATCCACTTTTCTAAGTACGCGGGAAGACCATGAAACCAGAAATTGCCGCTGCTGTAGCTAATATCGGAGATATGAACCTCTCCTTTTATGTCTTTGCCCTGTCCCCAGACGACCGCGCCGTATTCATATTCTCCCAGGGGCTTGTCAGTTGCCACGATGGAGACAGCTTCGGTGCTGGAGGCAGTTTCGGCGCTACCGCCTCTAACGACAAACCATGATGGCAGCCCTAACAAAGCTACCAATACCAACGCTATAATAGTCTGGGGTTTAATCTTTGTGGAAATCATTTTTGAACCCTCCTTTAAAAGTTTGCGAATGCGATTTGCTGATACATTCCCGCCAGCAGCCAACCCTCCGAGAGCGCGCTGTTTCATTCCTGCGGCTTGTTGGAGGAATTGCATCAGACAATTCGTATAAGTTGTGGATTCCCTGGATAAAGCGACCACAAGCTCATCGCATGCGACTTCTGCTTCTTTGACTGCCTGTTTGCCTGCGTACCAGACTACAGGGTGAAAGAAAAATATCGCTTCGATGAGCCGTTTGGCGAATAATATCCAGGTATCCCGATATTTCCAATGAGCTAATTCATGTATTAACATCAACCGCAATTCCGGTTGAGAAAATCGCTTAATACACCAACCTGGCAGCATAATAACAGGACGCAGAAATCCACACAACATCGGAGCCGCGATATTATCTGCCAATTGTAACTTCATAACTGAGTGGATCTTCAGTTGTTCTTTGCATGAACAAAGCATGCGTTGCATGTATTCTGGGGCAGGATATGTATTCTTACGCAGCTTGCCAAGCGTCCGCAAGCCCAATGCTAATCTTCCCAACATCAGCCCACATCCTGATAACCACCGTAGGGCAGTTCGTTGTTGCCAGTTAATCTGACGCCACAATGCCATCTCATCAACCGAAAAAACTCTTGAGCCTGCGAACCATCTCGACGGTCTATATGCTTGTGTTGATGAAGTTGCCGATGCGCTTCCGATTTGAGGTTGTCGAATAGCCTGTTCAGCGGGACGAGCAGAAGATTTCAAAATTTGTTTTGAAGTTAGACGCTGACTTGAGATAGAAAATGAAATTGGCAATGCGATAAAAAGCGAAAATACCATCTTGAATAACACTATCAGCCAGAATATTTCTCGTACTTTCGCAGAACGAAAGCGAACAACCCGAAGAATTATCCAAACTATCAGCGCATAAGCTGTTACCTCTAAACTGACAAGCGACAATTTGCCGCTCATCCATTGCCCAACAATTGACAATTTGTCTGCGAACATCGGGAAACTCATTCTTAATTCTCCTTTTGCTTGCTATTCAGCAATTGTTGTAATGATGAAAGTTCATCAGGTGAAATTGCATTCGCATCAATAAGATGCGCTACTAATGCGCGCGGAGAACCATCGAAAAACTTCTGCAAAACTTTAGCTACACTACGTTGCGCCGCTTCGTTTTTGCTGATTTTCGGACGGTAAACATACGCGCGCCCTTGCTGAGAATATTCGACTACGCCCTTTTTTGCCAACGTAGACATCACTGTCATAATAGTGGTGTAAGCTAAATTACGGGTGGAACGTAACTTTTCATATACATCGCGTACCGTTGCCTGTCCTCGTTGCCACACCACTTGCATAACATCCGCTTCCAAATCGGTCAGGGTTTGTTGTTTTCTTATAGACATTATAATTCACCTTTCTATTTTTACTATATTTGTCGTACTATAATTATAGCATATAAATCCGGATTTGTCAACTAAAAAATATCTTTGCTCTGAAAATTTTCATCACCTTAAGTGATTATGAAACTGATTCCTTAACTTTTCTATTGCATAAATAATAGCCGCTGATTTACAGAAAGCGCTGATAAAGAACACTCCAATCAGCGTAATCTGAAAATCAGCGGCTATAAGATAAAGAATTAACTTCATAATTAAGTTCCTGTTTAATCAATATTTCATCGGGCGCAGGCGGAATCGGACGAATGAACTTGTCCGCGTCTGTCCATTTAGTCCGTGGTATCTACATTATGCAACACTCTCAGTTAAGTCAGACCCAACAATTCAAAATCAGTTCAAAATAATTGTTGACGCGATAGGATGAAAATGATATTTTTTATATGAGAAGGAGGATTGTACAATGAAATCAAAATTTTTCATCATTTCATTTATGCTTTTAATGATACTTACCCTGTTTGGATGTGTAGCCAAACAAATAGGAAAGGTACTTGGCCCACCACCAACAAGACCTACTCATTTTCCTACAGCGGAAGGACAAGTCGCTCAAGCTTACATCAATATTGCCAGAGGATGGCTGTCATTGAAAAACTATCCCTACGCTATTGAAGCCTATAAGGAGCTTGTGGTAGAATTGCCGATGGAAAGATTCGTTGTTGCAGATTCGCTTTTTCAAATCGGGAAAATATATCAAGAAAGCGGAGATTATGAAAAGGCAATCGAAGCGTATGATAACCTATTTAAAAAAGACCCAGAATCTGAAAGGCGCGACGAGGCGATTTACAGACAAGCCGTTTGTTTCGAAACAATTCATGAGTTTACTGAAGCTTATGAATGGTATAAGATATACATAAAACTTGGAGAGGATAAAGAATTTTGTCGTCAGGCGCGGGAAAAAGTTGAGCAGATGGAATTCGACGGGGATGGGGATGGTTATCCGTTCTACAAAGAACAGGAAGCAGGCACATCAGATGAGGATGCAAATTCTTACCCGATGAGCTTTCCATTAATTTCTCCAGGGCCTCAGCCCAATTAGTCAACTACTTTTAGGAGAAACTGCAATGCAATATGATTTAGTTCTCAAAGGTGGAAAAATTATCGATAAAAGTCAGGGACTCTCTGGCAAGTTCGATATTGCTTTTGCGAAAGGTAAGATTGCGGCGATCGAAGCGGACATTCCCGCGGAGCAATCTGCGCAAGTCATTAATGTGACCGGCAAATTGGTGACGCCGGGCTTAATTGACATTCATGCCCACGTTTTTACCGACTGCACTAATCTCGGCATAGCAGTTGATGATATATGTCCGCGCACTGGAGTTACTACTCTGGTGGATGCCGGCAGCGCTGGCTGGGTTACTCTTCCGGGTTTTAGAAAATATATTATTGAGCCGGCTGTAACGCGCGTGCTTTGTTTGGTTCATATTTCGACCTTGGGTTTGATATATTCCGGCATTGGCGAAATGTTAAACATCGACTACGCCAATCCCGAGACGACCGCTCAAGCTGTTATGGGAAATAGGGATGTAGCTATAGGCGTGAAAGTCCGACAGGGGCAATCTATTGTCGGCGGAAATGGATTTGAACCATTGCATCGCGCAGTCAAAGCCGCGGAGATGTCGAATACTTTCGTTATGGTACATATCGGCAGTATGCCAGGCCCCTTGCCCGAAGCGCTCAAATTGTTGCGCAGTGGCGATATTATAACCCATTGTTTCCATGGCCGGCAGACTGGCGTGCTGGATGAAAACGGGAAATTGCTACATGAGGTTCGCGCCGCGCGACGCGAAGGCATTATCTTTGACATCGGACACGGCGCAGGCAGTTTTAGCTTCAAAACTGCACGCGTCGCTCTGGATTCAGATTTCCCGCCCGATGTCATCTCCAGTGACCTTCACGGGGGTAGCATCAACGGACCAGTTTTCGACATGCCGACCACACTTTCGAAATTCCTCTATCTCGGTATGCCTTTAGAGGACGTCATAGAAAAAGCCACGGCAGCGCCGGCAAAGGTTATAGGTCGAGAAGAGTTGGGTACTTTTAAAATAGGCACGACCGGCGATGTTGCTGTTTTTGAGTTAGCCGAAGGTGAATTTGAATTGCGCGACGCGGAGAGAAATACGGTAATAGCTAATCAGCGTTTGATGCCCGTTTTGACGATAAAAGGTGGGAAGGTGATTGGTGAAAGAGTTTAGAACGCCGGGAAAGAATGGAAGGGAAGGAAAGGAAGGATGGGAGGAAAAAATCAACTAAGAGAGGATGTTTCAAGTGAAAAAGATGATTTTATGGTTCTTACTGTTCAATTTTATAGCTTTTGGCGCAAGCCTTTCAATGGCAGTACAGAAAGAATCTTTAGTGTTGTATTTTCCTTTTGATGAGGGAAAAGGTGAGATTGCGAATGATGCTTCTGGCAATAATAACAATGGCGCATTCAAAGGGCAGCCAAAATGGGGCAACGGGAAGAACGACTCCGCGCTTCACTTTGATGGGGCTGAAAACAAAAATTATGTCGAGGTTCCTGACCATCCGAGTCTCAATCCAGCAAAAGAGATTACCATCATGGCCTGGATTTACTTCGACAAGTTTCATAACACTGCAGGCGTCATTTCAAAGTATGTTGGCACAGGAAATCAAAGGAGTTACAACCTGCGGATGCATCATACCGATAATTTGGCGTTGTCGTCGGAATGTTCCTCCAACGGGCAATTTCAAGTCGGAGTGAGTACGACAGACGCGCATACGCCCGCTGGAAGTTTGAAAGAAGCAGAATGGCAACAGGTGGCAATGACTTTCAAAGCCAAAGAGTTTTTGAGACTGTATGTCAATGGAGAAAGGAAAGCGGAATCAAAAGCAAGCGCAACCGAAAGTTTACTTGACAACAATGTTCCTCTTATGGTGGGCACAGACTTTGAGCCCGGGGGAGCGAATGGAGCAAATCCAAGGGAGTTTACCGGTGTCATTGATGAAGTTGCAATCTTCAAAATTGCTCTTTCGGATGAGGAAATTCAGCAAGCGATGAAAAATGTTATGACGGTAGAGTCGATGGGGAAGCTTGCTATCTCTTGGGGAAGAATCAAGATGTAATCGCGCTTTCCGCCGTGCCTGAAAGAGTATATTGATTCAGAAAGCCATCTTTCACGCATCACGTTTCACGTATTACACCTGAATCTACTCGAATCCGAGTACTTTCCCAAAACTCGGTTTCTATGTATCTCCTTGGCAGAACAGATATGCTTTCGCCATACACGCGGGCAAATTCATCAAGGTAAGTCTGAACTATGGCGCGATTTCCGGAAATAATTAAAATATTTTCTTCATTGGTTTTGGTTGCATTCTTTGAGAAGTTAAAGGAGCCTGTGATAACCGTTTCGCCATCAATTATAATGACTTTGTGGTGGAGGACCCATTTGTTAGTATCCTGTTTGACCGGTATGCCCATGGCTTTCATTGGGGGATATTGAGAGTAGGAGGTATCAGAACCGCGTTTTTCAAAAATTCCTCGGACATCAACTCCTGCTCTGTATTTATCAATCATCGCCTGTCCAATATCCTGGTGAGTGAACGAAAACGCCATGAAGAATATAGATTGGCGTGCTTTGTTTAGTTCGGCAATGATAGCATCATCAACATCGTTTTCTGGGGAAAAAAGAGTTTTAATTTCAGTCCCATCGGGCATTTTGACGATGGGATTGGAAATATCCTTTGGCGAACCACTGCCGAATTTTTTCTGAGTGAACATCTCCTCGAATTCGGTTTCAAAGTTCTGAGCAATGGCGAATGAATCGATAAAAATCGCGTTGTTATTATTCTTATAAGCGTCATTGTCTGTGGTATTGAAAGAACCTGTCCAGGAATAACGCCCATCGATGACAATAAATTTATTGTGCATCAACCCACCGCGTCCCATATCGTTGACCACCTGGATTCCCTCACCTTGTATCTGTTCAATAGAATCTTCATCCATATAGTCTGTTTCCGTAACCACGCGCACTTTTACGCCCCTCTTTTCTGCATCTACTAAAGCCTCTGCGATAACTTTGGAATCCAACTCATGCAAGGCAGCATCAATTGTCCGTTGGGCAACATTGAGTTTTTGGACCAGCATTTTGTCGATATTTCTGGGATTCTTTTTAGCAACTTCTGGGTCGCCATTGTAGACCTGGCTAAAGTATATCTCACACCACGATGGTAATCCTGTCGCCGTGATTGGTTCCAGTCGTCTACTTTTATAGAAGACGAAGAAGATGATAACGGCGATGATGAGTAATAAAATTAAAGTGACAACAAGGAAATTTTTCATATTATGTTAGTCAAAAACATGTTATACAAGAAATGATTTGTTCATTACAAGTGTTTTTACTACTACGATACTACTTTCAATTATTGTCCAGACATCCGAAGTCACGAAGACTTCGGACGTCTAAAATATAATATGGTTACTTTTTATTCCAATTATTTCTTTTGATACAACCCCCTAACCCCCTTTAATAAGGGGGACTTTTCTTTCTAAAAGAAAAGTTTGGTTACTTGTGCTCTTCAGAAAAAACATCGGCTGAAAAAACGTATATGTCCGCATTCTCCTTCCAGGCGTCAAGCGGCAAACCGGCTTTGCGGCAAGTATGCTGAATAAATGTCATTCTGTCCCAACCCTCTTCAGTAGCCACTTGAGGCAGTAGGAGCCCCGAATATCCACCTTTTCGGATGACAAGCCCGTGTTTTCCGACTTCGATTTCGCTGACATCCTTAATTTGTCTCAGCGGCGATAATACTGAAATGGAAATTTCGAGCTGTTTCAACTCTTCTTTGGACACGGGTTTGAACCGGGTATCCTGTGTGGCCGCCGCTATTGCGGCGCGTGTAACTGTTTCGTAAAGGGGCATGATAGCCTGGGTATATCCTATGCAGCCGCGCAGATTACCGGCTTTGTCAAGGGTAACGAATGCGCCGCTGTTTTTGAGTAATTCTGCATTTTTCGGTTTCGACTTTGAGATATTGCCTGAGCTCAGGTATTCCTCAATAGATAAACGAGCCATCTTCAATAATTCTTTTCTTGAAGCATCATCAAGTTTAATCTCTTCTTTGGGCGGAAGCGTAACCATGACAGCCCCATAACCGACGACGGCGGATTTGTCGCCGGTCACATCGCCGGAATTTGCGTATTTTAAGAGAGCGGCATGTCCGCCCAATGACCCTGCTGTCATCAACATCGCCATAATCCCTGCGGGATTATCCACTTCGGTCTCGTCAGAATTCACCTTTTTCGCAAATTCTTCGGCATTTAGTTTTTCTACTGCTGCTAATCCAGTTGTGTCGAGCTTTACTGCTTGTTCATACGGATGGTAATGTGAAAGGTCAGCGCTCATAACTAACACTATGTTTTCGCGGCTCAAGACGCGGGTGAAAATGCCCTCCAATACCTGAATCGCTTTTGACGATTGACTGCCAACAACTATAGGGACAATTTTCGCCTTCTCGTTTATCCGCTGGATAAATGGCAGTTCGACTTCTATGCCATGTTCTTGCGCGTGCGCCGGACTGTAAAATCTTATCATCTCATCCATTTTGATAATTTCATTCGCCAATTTTGCATCAATCTCAACCAATCCAAGCGGCGTTTTGAAGTAGCCTTCAGGGTAGACGGAGATGCCATCAAATGCGATGCGATGACTTGGACTCACGATGACATAGGTGTTAATCGGTTTTCCTTTTAACTGCGCGAATGCTTCAGCGGCAACCTGCCCTGAGTAGGGGTAACCGGCGTGAGGTGCCATCACAGCGAGGATCCGTCCACTGACTTCTTTTAGTTTAGCAGCCCCCAAAAATCCGTCTACAACTTTCTTCAGTTCATCCGCTGAACCGGGATAAAACGTCCCACTGACAACCGGCTCTCTGATATTTTTCGGCGGGCCGGCATTAGCGGTAAAAGCTGATACTGTAATCAAATAAACTATTGGCATTATTGCGTGTGTGCTAAATCGCATATTTTTTCCTCCTTTTTTTAAACAGATTCGGTAACAAAGGTCAGCCTTGATGACCACGTGGCACCGTCCTTTACAGGATTGGATCCAAAGCCGTTGGGTAAAACTCGAGTCCCCACTCGTGGTAGAAATTATCCTGCTGTTCGGTTATATTATTACAGGTTAGGCAAAACCCGACCAGTGCACGAGCCCGGCGCAACGTTGACCAGAGCCATCGCCTGCCCCAGCTAACCTTCGGCAGCTTTTATATTTTCGTAAAGATGCAAACGAGCGGAAATCGGCAATTGAAAAAGTTCTTTGCGTAGTAACCGTGTTGAAAAAAACAAGACTTCGATATTTTCGATTTCACCGGTCTCAGGGTTGAATCGCGCGATGATTTCATCATCAAGTTCTTCGCTCTCCTGTTCTGGATACGGAGGACAGGTATTTATATACAAAATATCCGATTCACGGTCATATTGAAATGTCAGATTCGTTCCCATTCAATCTCTCCTTTCTTTGCCAGTTTTCTGGCGATATAAGCTGTAATAATCCAATGACGCTCCGAAGGAGCAGGAGCACTGACCACAACGACAACTACATGTTTGCCGCCACGTAACGATTCAAACCAACGACTGAACATCCGTGCATTGCCGAAACGGTAACTTCGACGTACCTGGTCAGGGTCAGCTAAAGTGTCGGCTATACATTGCCGATGTTCTGGCAGCAGGTCTGGATGATGATTGGCAATATGATGCTCCCGTTCTTCGGTAAGTTCAATATTGCTCCCCAGATAAGGACATGGGAAATATGCCATAGGCTGACTCCTTCTGATTTCGGTTACTTAGTTCTGGCTGAGATTGGCATAGATAATTTATCTATGCTTACCATACAATGGCCTCAGATGGCACAAGCGATTCCTGTTGAACAGAAGGAAACCTTACTGCGTGTACTGTTAGAACAACTTGGCACTGAAAAGGTGGAATCTATCCTACGCAATGACGGGAATCGGAAATCTTAAACGTTTAGTGTGAGATACGGCTAAGACAGTAAGATGAAACGTGAAACGTAAAATGTGAAACGTGAAATTGCGTATCACGTTTCACGCATCACGTATCACATAGCTACATCACCTTTCCTACTTGATTTCTCCCCACGTAGTTGTTAGCTTCCCACGCGGGTGCACAGGATGTGACTTCCACGTTGGCGGCGTCACATCAGGAACGTCGGCACCACTTATTTCTACATTGTCAAACCGAGCGGTATAATTCGCCAGTCCAATACCAACAGCGCCATCCTTTACAACGTCATCTTGATGTTCTAGGACTATCTTACCGTTGAGCCAGAGATTGAAATTCTTGTCTTTGACTTCTAACTTAAGGTGATACCATTTTGTAAGATCAAGGGGATCAAATGGTTTAATTGTTCTAACGTCTCCTGGGAAACGTTGTGCAAAAGCTGCTGGAATACCGAACGCATCTCCAAAGCAAATGTAAATTAGGTGTGTCCCCACAGGACTTTTATATCTTGCTATGAAATCAACATCTCCAAGACCAAGGTCCTCTATTAGCTTTACATCATATTCAATCGTGTAATCCCTCCATTCGGGTTCACCTGTTATGAGTATAGTTGAGTTCCAATCCCATCGCTCACATTCGAGTTCACCATCAACAATATTCCATAACGTCGGCTTCTGCTCAAATGGAAATTCCTGTCTCCAGCCATCGAGATTTCCATCCTCAAAGTCATCCCGAAATGTGCCTGCCATGACGCATGGGGCAATGGTCAAAGCGCAAAGCGGCCAGAGCGTAAGGAATAAAAAGAAGTAAATTTGCTTGAACATAACCCTTTCTCTCTCCTTTTGATGCGGCGACAAAGGTCAGCCTTAATTTCAGTTTATATTTAAAGAACCCCTACAATAAAGTTATTTAAAGTATGTACAATGATAGCTGGCCAAAGGGATTCTGTCTTCTTCACCAAATAGTTACCCATTTTATGGACATTTATTCCACGCATGGATGTTAACTGGGCTGATTGACTGTCGGGTCTTTGCCCTTACCTTTCGGCATCTCGTCATTCCGAGAATCGGAACAACGACATGCAGTTCTAGCTTGTCCCGAAACGATTTGGGACCCAGCGGTTGCACTACGGGCAACCGGGTCTCCGACGAAA
>Ga0194113_10000361_pt1 | contig 58445 bp, 32 predicted proteins | sample TA2MahC200mmetaG_FD_146193 | JGI IMG/M metagenome (GOLD analysis project Ga0194113, IMG submission 146193) | Freshwater microbial communities from Lake Tanganyika, Tanzania - TA2015017 Mahale Deep Cast 200m | ecosystem: Environmental > Aquatic > Freshwater > Lake | place: Tanzania: Lake...
CGTCATTGGTGAACGAGTACGTTAAGTTGGGAGAAAAGTACAAGTGGAAAACTGGCTGAGGAGATGATAGGTTTGATTACCCCGAAAGCGATATGGAATCCTGGCAGGAAGGCAACCTTGCACTATCTTTGAAATGATAGGCTTTCTAGAAATCCTACTATATAAAAGCAATCGATTCCCCTCTTGATATTGTCTATTGCAGCAATCAGTGGTTGCCGACCGCCAATAATCCCCTTGAACCTCCCATGAACGATTTTACGATTTCCATGCTTTCCCGGGATACCCTGGCAAACCGGGTGGCCATTTGGCCCAATGAACCATACGCCAATCGGACATAATCCTTGTCCATGAGGTTCTAGACCGATAGCAATCCCGGTCCGTCTCTCTGGAACTGCCGTTCAATATCGCCGTTTCCACAAATTCTCCGACAATGCCTTTTTAACTTTCGGAACTCGCATTCTTTCGGTGTGTTCGTCCTTGGCAGTTTTTTTGGATCTTTTTAGTAGTGGGCAAGCTTGCCTTCTTTCCCAAGCGGCCTAATGGCCACCCCGGAGATTGACGGGCCAACCGAGTATGGCTCCGGCCGCTCGCTCGCCCGGCTGAACGCCGGGGCGAGCGAGCGACGAATGAGCAGATAGCCCCCAATCAATCCGGGGTGCACGTCTGGAGGTGCCCACGTCCGGGGTCCGGTGCAGGATGTCCCCAGGGCGTTTTTAGGATAGCCGCTTCGTTGATATACTGGATTCATAGAACGAAAGGACCAGGGTCCGGAGGTAGGGCGAACCAATATCGTCGTCGTACCCTTGCTCCCTTGCTGCCTTGCTCCCTTGCTGCCTTCCCTTGCTGCCTCCGCAGGCGACCGAAGGTCGCCGCGGCCGAGAAGACCGCCGCAGCGGTCTTCTACGGTGCTGCCTTGCTCCCTTGCTGCCTTGCTCCCTTGCTGCCTTCCCTTGCTGCCTCCGCAGGCGACCGAAGGTCGCCGCGGCCGAGAAGACCGCCGCAGCGGTCTTCTACGGTGCTGCCTTGCTCCCTTGCTGCCTTGTTGCCTTGTTGCCTTGCTGCCTTATTTGGCCTTGTCCCTCTCCTTCTTCGGCCAATAGACCAGGTTGACGGCCCCCGTGCCAAGGGTCACGGGCTGCCCCACGATGATATTCTCGGCGACGCCCCCGAGATGGTCCTCTTCTCCTATGATGCCCGCGCGCAGAAGGTGGTTCGTGGTGATCTCGAACGCCGCCCTCGCAAGGACCGAGCTCTTGCGCCCGGAGATGCCGTGGCGCCCTATTGCCTTCACGTCCCCGTCCGAGGTCATCATGTCCGCGACGAGCATGATGTGCCTGATGTCGACGAGCAATCCCTGCTCCGACAATGTGCGGTGGGCCTCCCGGATTATCGCGCCCCGGGCGGCCTCGATGCCCAAAACGTCGTTGATTTCGAGGATGTTGTTCGTCATGACCCGGCTGTGGTCGATGTTTTTAATCTGGAGGACGCGGGCCAGATTCGAGCCCTCGGTGTAGACGACGTAGCCCTCCGGTTCTTTCCGCAGGATGGCCCTCTGGATGCCCTCGATGCCCTTGATCTTGAGATTCTTCGTCAGCTCCAAAAGCTGCTGGAGGCGCTTGTAGCTGAGCTCGCCGGACTTGATGACGAACTTGTCCTCCCCGACGCGCTCGACCTCGTTTTTCACCCTGGATTTCTTCGAAAGGGCCTTCTCCATGTCGTCCATCGTGATGTTTTTGGCCCTGAGCTTCTGCTTGTCGGGGTGCACGATTATCTGCATGTTGGTGATGTCCGTCTCGATGTCGGCGATGTCCAGAAGCTTCGTCAGCTCTATTTCGGACACGACCCTCTGGACCTCCTCCACGGAGGCGGCCACCTCCCGGGGGAAGTGGATCTCCATCATCGGCGTGGAGGGGACCCGCCGGGCGTCCACGATCTCTATGAGCCGCGGCAGGCCCAGCGTGACGTTTATCTCGGCGACGCCGGCGTAGTGGAAGGTCCTCATGGTCATCTGGGTGCCGGGCTCGCCTATGGACTGGGCCGCGATGATGCCCGCCGACTCGGTGGGGTCTATGGTGTGGAGCCGGAACCTCTGGACGGTCGCCTCCAGGATCTTTCTGATGGTCTTCTCCTTGAGGTTCATGTCGTGGATCTTGTCGGCCACCTTCCACACTATCTGGTCGGGCAGCCGCTCGTTCATCGCCTCGAGCATTCCGCGCAGCTGCCTCTCGCAGGGCGTTTGCTCGCGGATGACCTTGTCGGCCCCGGGGGCCGCGTACCTTATCCGGTCCTTTTTGTCCTTGCGCTTCGGCGGGGCGCGCTTTTTGGAGGGCATTCTCAGTCACCCCCGAAGTCCTCGTCGCCGCCCTCGTCCTCGGTCTCGAACTCGTCCTGCGTGGAGGTCATGTCGGCCTCGTACTCGCCGTAGCGGAACCCGGCCTTCTCCTCGTCCTCGAGCACCTCGACGCCCAGGACGTCGCGGATGATGTCGTCGACGTCCACGGCCTCGCCGCGCACCGAGCGCGACGGGTCTATCCCGTCCTCGCCGTAGGCGAACTGGATTATCGTCCCGGAGGTGTTGCGCACCGAGCCGTCGTAGGTGACCTTGAGGTCCTCGAGGGCGTTGATGAGCCGCCGCTGCATGTACCCCGAGCGCGACGTCCGCACCGCGGTGTCGACGAGGCCCTCGCGCCCGCCCATGCAGTGGAAGAAGAACTCCGTGGGGCGCAGGCCGCTCTTGTACGACGAGCTCACGAACCCGGAGGCGTCGGCGCCCAGGTCCCGGCGCCTGAAGTGCGGGAGCGTCCGGCCCTCGTAGCCGCGGTGGATGCGCTCGCCGCGGACGGCCTGCTGGCCGATGCAGCCCGCCATCTGGGACAGGTTGAGCATGGAGCCGCGGGCGCCCGATTTCGCCATGATGACCGCCGAGTTCTCGAGCCCGAGGTACTTCCCGGCGAGGTTGCCCGCCTGGTCGCGGGCGCGGCCCAGCACCTTCATGACCTCCACCTCGAGCGTCTCCTCCACCGAGCGCCCGGGCATCTGCTGGAGCAGCCCCTGGTTGAACGCCTCGACGCGGTCCTCGACGTCCTGCCGGGCCTTCTGGAGCACGTCGTCTATCTGGCGGCGCGCCTCCGGCGGGATGTCCTCGTCGGATATCCCGGTGGTGAAGCCCCGAAGCATTATCGTCCCGATGGAGAGCTTGGTGATGTTGTCGATGAACACGCGGCCCTCGTCGGGGCCCCGGTCGCGCACTATCTTGTCGAGGATCTTGCCCTTGAAGGCGCCGATGCCCTTCTCGTCTATGACGCCGCATTTCAGCACGCCGTTCTCGATGACGGTGTAGGCGTCGTAGCCGGTCTCCTCGTCGCATTTTTCGCGCGCGCACACCTCGCAGCCGGCGCACACCGAGGCCTTGTACTCTATCGAGAGGTCCCTGGGTATCACCGTCGAGGCTATCTGCTTGCCGGTCCAGAAAGGCTTCCCGGACTGGTCCTTGCCGGCGGGCCTGGGCAGGTCCCTCTCGGTGCCGATGAACGAGAGCAGGAACAGGGCCTCGTCCCGGTCGAAGCGCTGGTCGCGGTGGGTGAGCATGAACGAGCCGGTGATGTGGTCGTGTATGGCGCCGATGACCGGGCCGCCGAAGCGGGGCGACAGGATGTGCTCCTGCACCCGCATGAGTATCTTCGCCTCGGCCCGCGCCTCCTCGCTCTGGAGGGCGTGGAGGTTCATCTCGTCGCCGTCGAAGTCGGCGTTGTAGGGCGGGCAGACGGAGAGGTTGAGCCTGAAGGTCTTCTGGGGCATCACCTTGACCTCGTGGGCCATGATGGACATGCGGTGCAGGGAGGGCTGCCGGTTGAAGAGCACGATGTCCTGGTCGACCAGGTGGCGCTCCACGATGAAGCCGGTCTCCAGCGTCTCGGAGAGGTTCTGGGCGTTCTTGTCCGTGACCTTTATGCGCCGCCCGTCCGGCCGTATGACGTAGTTCACGCCGGGGTAGTTCTTCGGGCCGCGCAGCACCATGCCCTTGACGACCTCCGTGTTGTAGGGCGTGACGCGTATGGGAATCGTGAGCTCCATCGCCACCTCCATCGGAATGCCCACTTCATTGATGGAGAGCAGCGGGTCCGGCGATATTACAGTTCGCGCCGAGAAGTTCACACGTTTGCCGGAGAGGTTGGAACGGAAGCGCCCTTCCTTTCCCTTGAGACGCTGCGCGAGGGTCTTGAGGGGCCGGCCGGACCGGTGACGGGCCGGCGGTATGCCCGATGTCTGGTTGTCGAAGTAGGTGGTCACGTGGTACTGCAGGAGCTCCCAGAGGTCCTCGACGATGAGCTGGGGCGCCCCGGCGTCGCGGTTCTCCCGCAGGCGCTGGTTTATGCGCAAAACGTCCACGAGCTTGTGGGTGAGGTCGTCCTCGGAGCGGTCGCCCGACTCGAGCGTTATCGAGGGGCGCACGGTGACGGGCGGCACGGGCAGCGCCGTGAGCACCATCCACTCGGGCCGGACGACATCGGGGTTGATGCCCAGGGGCCGAAGGTCCTCTTCCGGGATGCGCTCTAGCCTCTCGCGCACCTCCTTGGGGGTGAGCTTGTGGCCGCCCTCGCGGAACGAGGTGGGCTTGTCCAGGGTGATCTTGACCTGGTCGGCCCCGCAGTGGGGGCAGACGCGCACCTGGGCGGTGTCCCTCTCGTCCTCCCGGAAGACCGGGATGGCCATCTCGTCGTCGCCCTCGCCGGCGGCCGCCTCGGGCGGCGCCTCCGTCACGTCCTCCAGGCCCTCGGCGTCGGGGATCTCGATGGGCTTGTGGAGGAGCCTTCCGCACTGCCGGCAGGTTGACTTTAGTAGCCGCTTCATCTCCTTCACGTAGCCCACGTGGATGACGGGCATCGCGAGATCGATATGGCCGAAGTGGCCGGGGCACTCGTCCACCTTGCGCCCGCAGGTCTTGCAGCGCAGCCCGGGCTCGACCACGCCCAGGCGCGGGTCCATGAGGCCCATCTCGATGGGGAAGCCGTCGTCGTCGTAGGTGTCCGCCGTTATTATCTTCGTGGCCGACATCGCCCGGACCTCGTTGGGCGAGAGGAATGCGAACTTGATCGCCTTTATCCGCTTTCTTATGCCGAATATCATGAGATCACCTCTCGGTCTTCCTCCCCTTCATCCTATTTGAGGTCCTCCAGCTGAAGCCTCATCGCGACCCCGAGCGAGAGCAGCTCGTCCATCAGGAGCTTGAAGGCGTAGCTCGTCTGGATGGGGTGGATGTTGCCCGTGTCGCCGCACACGGGGCACCGCAGGAAGCCGCGGCGGTCCAGCATCGCTATGTGGCCGCACTTGGGGTTGCCGCAGACGTACTGTATGGTGCCGTCGGACTCGTCGAGCAGCTTGTCCTTGATTACCATCGCCGCCCCGTGCCCGATGAGGCAGTCCCGCTCCATCTCGCCGAAGCGCAGCCCGCCCTGCCTGGCCCGCCCCTCCGTGGGCTGCCGGGTCAGTATCTGCACCGGCCCGCGCGAGCGCACGTGCAGCTTGCCCGAGGCCATGTGGTGGAGCTTCTGGTAGTAGATGACGCCGATGAATATCTCGGCCTCTATCATCTTGCCGGTCTTCCCGTCGTACATCCGCTCCTTGCCGTTGTTTTTGAAGCCGTTCCCGATGAGGGCCTCCCGGAGGTCGGGCTCGTTCTCGCCCGAAAATCCCGTGCCGTCTATCACCCGGCCCTCCATGGAGCCCACCTTGCCGCCGATCATCTCGAGCACGTGGGCGACCGTCATGCGCGAGGGGATGGCGTGGGGGTTGATGACGAGGTCGGGCGTCATGCCGTCCCCCGTGAAGGGCATGTCCTCCTGCGGGACGATGAGCCCTATTACGCCCTTCTGCCCGTGGCGGCTTGCGAACTTGTCGCCGAGCTCGGGGATGCGCTCGTCGCGCACGTGCACCTTGACCATCCGGGAGCCGTTCTCGCTCTCGGTCAGGAGGACGTTGTCCACCCAGCCCTGCTCGCCGTGGCGCACGGTTACGGAGGTCTCCCGGCGCTTCTGGGGCGTCAGGAAGTCGGTCTGCTCCTCCAAAAAGCGGGGGGGCGAGGTCTTGCCCACGAGGACGTCGCCGCCCTTGACGTAGACCTCGGGGCTTATGAGGCCGTCCTCGTCGAGCGAGTTGTAGGTGACGTCCACCCTGGCCCCGCGTATGTCGGGGGAGGGTATCTCGAAGTGGTCCTCCTGGCCGCCCGGGTAGCGCCTCTCCTCGGCCCGGTAGGTGCGCAGGAAATGCGAGCGCCCGAGCCCGCGCTCTATCGAGGCGCGGTTGAAGACGAGGGCGTCCTCCATGTTGTAGCCGTAGTAGGAGAGCACCGCCACCACGAAGTTCTGGCCCGCCGGTCGCTTGCGGAAGTTCACGAAGTCCATCGCCTTGGTCTGCACTATCGGGACGTGGGGGTAGTGCAGCATGTGCGAGCGGGTGTCGGGCCGGATGCGGCAGTTGGCGGACGCCAGTCCGAGGCTCTGCTTGGCCATGCCGGCGCCCATGGTGTTTCTGGGCGACGAGTTGTGCTCGGGGTAGGGTATGAGCGAGGTGCAGACGCCCAGTATGACCATCGGGTCTATCTCGAGGTGGGTGTGGTCGGCCGAAAGGTCCTTTTCGGCCACCGCGATGAAGGCGTTCTCCTCCTCCTCGGCGTCCAGCCACTCGATGACCCCCTCGCGCACCAGATTCTCGATGCCGATGCGCCGGGAGCGCAGGTCCTCCATGTGGCGCTTCGAGAGCAGTATCTTCCCGTTTTTGACCACGAGCAGCGGCCGCCTGAGGCGCCCCTCGTCGCAGTTGATGATTATCTCGTTGGTGGTGTCGTCGTGGCGGATGTTTATCTCCGATGACTGGAGGCCCTGGCGGCGCCTCTCGCGTATCTCGTCGCTGAGCTCCCGGGCCTTCTCGTACATGCCCACGAGGTCGCCGTTCACGTACACCCGCGTCTCGGTCACGTGCTGCCCGCCCTTGATCTCCTTGAGGCCCAGATTGTTGAGGAACCACTTGACCTCGTCCTCGTCGTAGCCGCGCGTGACGTCGACTATGAGGGCGCAGTTCTTGACGAGGCCGCAGTTCTGGCCCTCGGGGGTCTCGTTGGGGCAGAGCCTCCCCCACTGGGTCGGGTGGAGGTCGCGCGCCTCGAAGTGGGGCTGCGAGCGCGTGAGCGGCGAGGTGACGCGCCGAAGGTGCGACAGCGTAGCCATGTTGCAGGTGCGGTCCAGGAGCTGCGAGACGCCGACGCGGCCGCCCACCCAGTTGCCGGTGGCCAGGGCGTGGAAGAGCCTCTGGGAGAGTATGTCCGGCCGTATCGCCGACGAGATCTTGAGGTCGCGCCTTCGGCCGAACCCGCGCTCGAGCTGGTACTTGAGGTCCTTGCACAGGTTGGTGAAGGCCACCCGGAACAGGTCCTCCATGAGGTCCCCGGCGAGCTTGAGCCGCTTGTTGGCGTAGTGGTCCTTGTCGTCCTCCTTGCGCTTGTTGAGCGAGAGCTCCAGGACCGAGCGGGCGATGCGCCCCAGGAAGATGGCCTTCTTGAAGCGGTCCTTGCGGGTGTCGCCCAGGTGGGGCAGTAGCGAGCGGTCGATGATGGACTCGACCTTCTTCGTGCGGTACTCCTTGGCCTGCCCGGTGGCGAACTTCTTCTCGAGGTAGATTATCGCGTCGTCGGTCGAGAACACGCCGTCGGGCGGGTAGAGCTTCTTGTCCTGGCACTCCTCGAGGTTCGCGTAGACGATGTTGGACATCGCCGGGTCCGACACTATCGCCCGGTGGATGTCCTCGTCCTTCTCCATCCCCAGCGCCTTCAGGAGGACCACGAGCGGGATCTGGCCCGACGCCGCCGGCACGGACACGATGAGCATGCCGTCGGTCTTCTTCTCGACGACCGTCAGGGCCCGGTAGCCCTCCTTCTGCGAGAACACCTTGGCTATCTCGATTCGGTGGCCGTAGCGCTCGTCGTACTCGACCATCACGCGGTTGGGGGCGAGGTCCTCGAGCGATATGAGCACCCGCTCGGTGCCCGAGATTATGAAGTAGCCGCCCATGTCGAGGGGGTCCTCGCCCATCTCGACGAGCCGGCGGTTGTACTCCGCCCCGGTGAGCTCGCCCTCGGTCTTTATGTTGTCCTGGTGGAGGTTGCACTTGCGCGAGCGGACCATTATCGGGAGGTCGCCGATGTGGACCTTCTCGGGCTCGCGGTCGATGCCGTTCTCCACCACGGTGAACTCGAGGTAGATGGGCGCCTTGTAGGTCAGCGACCTGAGCCTCGCCTCGATGGGCGACAGCTCGTGCGAGGAGCCGTCGGCCTCCTTGACCACCGGGAGCCCCACGCTTATCGTGGGCCGGGCCCGGGGCGAGACCTCCCCCGTGTTGGGGTCGCGGATGCGGCCCATGTGGATCTCGATGTTCTCGTGCCCGCTCTTGTCGAGCTCGAGCTTTATCATGCCCCGGTCGGTGTCGTCCTCGCTGACGCGGACGTTGTCCACGATGCGCTGCATCCGGCTGTTGGGATTGTCCGGCGTCGGGAGGAACGCATTGAACGAATCCGTGTGATGGTTCACGATGCTCCTGTTTCGGAAGAAGAACTCCACAAGCTCCTGCATTTACATGCCCCCTCAATCGACGACGACGCGGTAGGTGAAGTAGAGCCCCGCCGTCTCGCTCTTTCGGAAGATTTTGATTATTCGGCCCCGGCGGATCTCCTCGCCCGCCTTGGCCTCCAGCGACTGGACGCACGGGTCCGTGCGGCGGATCTTGGGAAGGGCGTCCTTGGTGGTCCTGTACCTTGCCAGGACATCCTGCTCCTCCTTCTGGTCCAGCAGGATGTGCGTCGGGACGAGCTGGTGGCTCATCACGCTGAACCTGGTCTCGCTCTCGGGTTGGGCCTTCTCTGCCATCTTCCTCACCTCTCCTTCCCGCTGCCTCCGCCAGTCGCGCCCGATCGCGGCACTGTCGGTTCCTTTGCGGGCCTGAGGGGATTCGAACCCCCGGCCACCTGGTGTCTACGCCCGCGCCCGAAGGCCCGGGCATAAAAGCCAGATGCTCTTTCTAGGGACGCCTCATCCGGCCCCGCGCCGGCGGCGCGGGGTTCTCCCGACAGGTCGTCCTACCTAGCTGAGCTACAGGCCCACCAAGAAACCGGCACGCCGCCGTTGACGCCTCCTTTTCCCTTGAGAACAATCCTGTAAAACGGCCCGGGAACACCCCGGGGTACCCGTACCATATATAAAGCATAGATTAGGCACGTGCATAGAAAATATCCTATTTAAACTTAACTAAAATGGAACATATATTTGGCTTTTATTCTAAGAAGGGATCATTTACTGTCTTTGCCCGTTATATTCACAGGTACCGGACAATATAGTTACATTCCAATTTATCAGAATATATATCTGTAATTAAATGTTAATCGAGCCCCATAATATCGTGAATTTCACCAGAGGGTGAGCCAGCCAATCACCCGACCAGGGGGCCGTCCTTACTCAAGATTGAATACGCCAAAACCCGTTGGGGGCCGGCGATGCCCGGACCTTTCATCGCCTCGGCCGCCTGCACGGCCTTCGGCAAAAGGAGCGAGACGCTCGTCGAGCTTTTGGCCGAATGCTCCCGGAAGGCCCTCGACGGGAGGGAGGCGGACGCCCTCTTCGTCGGCGCCCAGAACCCCGAGGAGCTCGCCGGCACGGGCAACCTGTCCACCGCCCTCTCGGACGCCCTCGCGATGGCGCCCCGCCCTGCCGTGAGGGTGGAGTGCGCCTCCGCTTCGGGCGCGGCGGTGCTGGAGCAGGCCGCCCGCTGCGTCGCCTCCGGGCGGTACCGCACGGTCCTGGTGGCGGCGGGAGAGCGCATGACGCACCTTCCGACCGGGCGCGTGAGCGCGATACTGGCCGAGGTGCTCTCCCCTCTCGAGAGGGCGCTGGGGCTGACCATGGCCTCGCTCGCGGCCCTCTCGACGCGCGCCTACATGCACCGCCACGGGCTCACCCGCGAGGAGCTGGCACTGGTGCCTGTCAAGAGCCACGGGAACGCCCTCCTCAACCCGATAGCCCACTTCCGGAAGGCCATAACCGTGCAGGACGTGCTCGAGAGCCGGCCGGTCTCCGACCCGCTCAGGGTCTACGACTGCTCGGCGGTCTCGGACGGCGCGGCGGCGGTCGTGCTCTCCTCGGAGCGGGGGGAGGTCAGGGTGGCGGGGATCGGGCACGGGACGGACGCCCTGGCGGTCCAGCACCGGGAGGACCTGTGCTCCCTTCGCGCCACCCGGGAGGCGGCGAGGCAGGCCTTCGCGGAGGCCAGTTGCGGGCCTGGGGAGGTCGACGTCGTCGAGGCGCACGACGCGTTCAGCATACTGGAGCTCATCGACCTCGAGGACCTCGGGTTCTTCCCCGCGGGTGGGGCGCGCCGGGCCCTCGTGAAGGGCGAGACACAGCTTGGGGGCGCCCTCCCGGTCAACGTCTCCGGCGGCCTCAAGGCGCGGGGGCACCCGGTCGGGGCAAGCGGCCTGGCGCAGGTCGTCGAGCTCTTCGACCAGCTGACGGGGAACGCCGGCCGCAGGCAAGTGGACGGAGCAGCCGTGGGGCTGGCGCAGAGCATAGGGGGCTTCGGCTCGAACAACCTGGTCACCGTCCTCAGGAGGGTGGGAGCTTGAGCGTCCCCGGCCGACCGGAGACACTGGAGGCGTCCCGCTGCACCGCCTGCGGGAGGCACTCGCTGCCGCCCGGGCCCCGCTGCCCCCATTGCGGCGCCGGGACCCGGCTTGTCGAGGTGGGTCGCGGCGGAAGGGTGCTGAGCTGGACCACGGTCCATGTTACCCCCGAGGGCGTGCCCGCGCCTAGAACGGTGGCGCTGGTCGGCCTCGATTGCGGGGCGGCGGTGCTCTGCCTGGTGGAGGGCGGCCGGGTCCCGGAGATGGCGGGCCGCGTCGAGGTCCGGTTCGCCGACGGCGTTCACCGCATCGGATGAGCTTCGGAAGATGGAAGTGAATTGAACGCGGGGAGGGGGATTCGAACCCCCGGGGTGCAAAGCACCATTGGATTAGCAATCCAACGCCTTGCCTGGCTGGGCCATCCCCGCGCACCTGTTAGAGGTGTAAATCGCATCGGACATATAGAGGTTTGCGGGCCTCGGGAAGGGTCGGCAGGCGAGGGAGGCCGGGCAGGCTGAGCCCGGGCTGACCGACGTTTCTTGCCTAAAATGTCGTTGACGCCCGATGAAATTTGGTGCCCGGATTCCGCCAATATCGATGCAACAAGGCAGACCTGCCTCATCTTCCCGTTAGAGATAACGGGCAGGACCACCATAGTTGATTACGTAGGAGGTGATCCATCCGCAGGTTCCCCTACGGATACCTTGTTACGACTTAACCCTCCTTGCTGAACCTAAGTTCGAGCACCCCAGGAAGGACACCCTCACTCAGACCCAACTCAGATGGTTTGACGGGCGGTGTGTGCAAGGAGCAGGGGCATATTCACCGCGGAATGTTGATCCGCGATTACTACGGATTCCAGCTTCATGAGGGCGAGTTACAGCCCTCAATCCGAACTATGACCAGGTTTCGGGATTGCCTTCCCCTCTCGGGGTAGGAGCCCATTGTCCTGGCCTTTGTAGCGCGCGTGTAGCCCGGGGGATTCGGGGCATACTGACCTATCGTTGCCCCCTCCTTCCTCTGGTTTAGCACCAGCGGTCCCAACAATGTGCTGCTGTCCCGGAGGACAGCGTGGCAATTGGCGGTAGGGGTCTTGTTCGTTATCTGACTTAACAGAACGCCTTACGGTACGAACTGACGACGGCCATGCACCACCTCTCGGAAAATTGGGCAAAGTCATCAGCTTGGCCTTCATATAACCGTCGCCCCCGGTGAGTTTTACGGCGTTGAATCCAATTAAACCGCACGCTCCACCCGTTGCGGTGCTCCCCCGCCAATTCCTTTAAGTTTCAGTCTTGCGACCGTACTCCCCAGGTAGCAGGCTTAACATTTTCACTCCGGCACCGAGCGCCCTCATAGGACCCCCGACACCAAGCCTGCAGCGTTTACACCCTGGACTACCGGGGTATCTAATCCCGTTTGCGCCCCAGGGCTTCGTCCCTTACCGTCGGAGCCGTTCTGGTCGGACGCCTTCGCCACTGGTGGTCCTCCCAGGATTACAGGATTTCACCCCTACCCTGGAAGTACCTCCGACCTCCCCCGGTCCCAAGGCCGGCAGTCTCCCCGGAATTCGACTGGTTGGGCCAGTCGATTTACCCAAGAATTTACCGGCCCGGCTACGGACGTTTTAAACCCAATAATAACGAGCACCACTCGGGCCGCGGGTATTACCGCGGCGGCTGGCACCCGTCTTACCCAGCCCTTACTCTCCCTGTTTTTTAGACAGGGCAACAGCCAACGAAAAATCGTTGGCACTTGGGATTCCCTCGTCGTGGTTTCCCACATTGCGAAGTTTTCGCGCCTGCTGCGCCCCGTAGGACCTGGATTCGTGTCTCAGAATCCATCTCCGGGCAACCTCTCTCAAGGCCCGTACCCGTCGAAGGTTAGTGGGTCCGTTACACCCACTACAGCCTGATAGGCCGCAGACTCATCCTCGAGCTCCGGAAATTTCAGCCTGGGAGCATTCCAGCTTCCCGGGCCTATGGGGTATTATTCTCAGTTTCCCGAGATTATCCCCCGCTCGAGGGCAGATTATCCGCGTGTTACTGAGCCGTCAGCCGAGGTCTTGCACCTCTCGACTCGCATGGCTTAAGCGTATCCCAATAGCGGTGCCCTCTGGCAGGATCAACCAGAATTGTTTTCGGAAATCCGGTCACAAAGACATTGGACTGGATTGGATTGGCGGAATCTAGGTATCACCGTTTCATCGAGCGTCAGAGCCCAGAGGTCCCGGCAGGCCGGTTTTTTGGGCTCTCCATCAGTCTGGCGACCCTTGGAGAGCGCATGCTCATTGCCGGAATTACATTCGAATTCCGCTCGCAGCGCGCGCCTTTTCGGGCCGCTCACCCATGATGTTGTATGGGTATTCCTCCTCTATGCCACATCCCATATATATTAGTTTCGAAAACCTTCACCAGCTCCAGGGGCGGGACCCCCGCCAGCCCGATTTCACTGCCCGTCATGCCGACCGCAACCCCCTTTGCCCGCGGCTCGCTCCCCATCTTCACTTGTTGTACGGGTTCAATGATTCTTCGGGCATCAGCTCCCTGGGGTCCGAAAGCTGCTGGCGCGCCAGCTCGAACAGGAAGCGGTTGCTGTCGTTCTGGTGGGTGGGGCGCAGGCTTTCCAGCTTCTCGAAGTAGAGGGTCGAGTCGGAGGTCTTTCCGAGCCGGCGGGAGATCTCGCCGATCATGTAGAGAGTGTAGAGGTAGTCCTCGGGATCGTCCTGCAGAAGGCCGGCGGTCTCCTTGAGCCGGTTGAGCGCCAGCTCGCCGTTCCTGGAGGCCTCTTCGGGCTCGCTCCACCAGAACGCCTGAACGAAGCTGTGGGTGCGGTCGTGGACTGTCTCGGATATGAGCCCCAGCGACTGGAGCAGGTCCCCGACCAGCGCGCCGAAGAGGAGCTTGGCCCCGATGGATCTCCCGATGCCTTCGCCGTGCTCCCGGAAGAGCCGCGCCAGGCCGTCCTCGAGCGCCTTGCGCTTCTCCCAGTGGATGTCCAATCCGAAGTACTCCTGGTCGGCGCAGAACTTGCACTTGCCGCACATGTGGTAATAGAGGGCCATCGGGTTCTCGCCGTTGTAGTTGGGGCGGAAGTCCGTTCTGCGGGTCTCGTAGCCGAAGCTTTTGAACTCCCAGGATATGAAGAAGAAGTTGCACACCGGGCAGACCAACGGGAGGGCATCGGCCTTCAGCCGGTCCCTCTCTACGTCGCGCTCCGGCTGCATCAGATAGCACCCCCGTCGGGGCAGAACCGGGCGCTCAGCCCTTCCCCCCTCCTTTGACGTGCACGGCCGCGCTCAGGCCGGCGACGCAGCCCTCCCCGACCGCCTTGGCCATCTGCCAGGGCGGTCCTGTCACGTCGCCGGCGGCGAACAAACCCGGGACGTTGGTCGCCATGTCGCGGCCCACGGCGAGATGGCCCTCCTCGTTCAGCGCGAGCCCCAGCGAGGCGCCCAGCTCGAGAATCCCCTTTGCGCCGGTCTCGATGAACACGCCGTCGGCGGGAAGGCTCGTCCCGTCCGAAAGGACCGCCTCCCGGACCTGGTCGTCACCGGTGATCGACTTGATCTTTTGGCCCTCGATGATCCGCACCCTGGAGGCCCGGAGCTCCTCCGAGAGGGCGGGCGCTATCGCCAGCTTGCCGGCGACGAGCGTGACGTCCTGCGTGAAGTGCAGGAGGTGCAGGGCCCCGCTGGCGGCGGCGCTGCCGTCGCCGGTGACGACCACCCTCTTTTTCTTGAAGAAGCCGGCGTCGCAGTCGGCGCAGTAGCTCACCCCCTTGCCCTCGAGCTCCCTCTCGCCGGGAACACCGAGCCGCTTGCGCGCCGCCCCCGTCGCGAGCACCACGGCCCTGCAGGCCGCCTCCTGGCCCGATTCCGTTCTCACCTTGAAGCCGCCCTCCGCCGTCTCAAGGGAAACGGCGTCCTCCTCAAGGAGCGTCGCGCCCGCCTTCCGGACCTGCGCGAGCCCCGCCTTCATCAGCGCCTCGCCGTCGACGGGGCCCTCGACGAAGGCGTAGTTCTCGAAATGCCCCTTCATGATGGCGCTGTTTTGGGGCTTTCCGAGGACGAGAACGCCCATCCCCCGGCGGGCGGAATGGATCCCGGCCTGTATGCCGGCTGGACCGCTGCCGAGAATCACGATGTCGTGGATGTCCATTTCCCCCGGTCCCCCCGTGTCGCGGGCCCGGTATCGCGGTTTTTCAATTTGAAATTATCTTTGGGCGGGCCCCATCGCGGGCCAGGGTCACTACACGGCTGTCGACCCTTTCCGCGATAATATCATAGCCGGAAAGGGCTTTGGCGATTCGCGATGAGAAGAGGCGGACCCGCTCGTGGGAGGGCATGTTGCGCACGGTCATGTTCTGACGGGAATCACCGACGAACACGTAGCCCTTGGGCTCGATGAACATGGGCCGGGCGAGGGCGTCCAGGCGGGCGTACTCGTCCTCCCAGCCCAGGTTCCATCCCTCGACAAGGGTGTGCCTGATCACGGTCCGGGTGTCGAGCGAGGGGAGGAGCCCGAGCGTCTCGTTGAGGAGCCTCCAGCCGTTGGGGGTCCGGGGGACGCAAAGCCTCCGGTAGACCTCCTCGTTGGGCGCGGCGACGGTCACGTAGAGCTGGGTCGGCAGCGGGTCCAGCCGCTCGAGCGCCCGGGGCAACGTGCCGTTCGTGACCAGGAAGGTGGTGAAGCCGCGGCGCTTGAGCACGTCGATGAGGCCCCCGAGCGCCGGGTAGAGGGCCGGCTCGCCGCTGAGGGAGATGGCGGCCTGGTTGGGCTCCTGCGCCTCTTTGAAGAGGACCCGGTCGCAGCGCCCGTCGCCCTTGAAGCCGGAGATGAGCTGGCGCTGGGCCTCGATCGCCTCCTCGACGATGGGCTCGGGGTCGTCGCCCAGGGGCAGCCTCTCCCCGCCCTCGGGGTGGAACCGCCAGCAGAAGAGGCAGGAGTGGTTGCACGACGAGACCGCCGGGGTCATCTGGAGGCACCGGTGGCACCGTATCCCGTAGAAGTCCTCCTTGTAGCACGGCCGGCCGTGCAGGAGCTTTTGGCGCATCCAGTGGCAGAGCTTCACCGCGGAGTGCATTCCGGGCCCGACGAGGCGGTACTGCTGGCGCCGGAGGATGCGGAGGCTGTCGTGCTGCACGGCGACGGATAACGGGCGCTGCGATATAAATTGAACGACGAGGGTTCAGGGTGTTTCTCATTCAGACCCTGTACCTTCGTTTTTTCCCCCGGTACCCTGTTCCCTGAACCCTGTACCCTCGTCAGTACCCTGAACCCTGTACCCTGAACCCTCGTCGTCTCAAGCGCGTTTCTCGTCGTCATCCTCCACGGGCGTCGCTTCCAGCGGTGCGGGGTGGCTCCCCGTGCCCGGCCGCTGCGGCGCAGCGGGTGCGGCCGGCGCGGCCGCCTCGGCGGCCGGTGCCGCCATCTGCTCCTCCGGCTGGATGAGGCCCTGTTGCTTCGCCGCCTCCTCGCCGGAAAGGAGCTGGGTCTTCTGCTTTGGGCCCCTCTTCCGCCGCGACATCACCACCGCCACCGCCGCGACGACCAGCACCAGCACGACGAGCGCGATGCCGCCCAGGAGCAGCGGGCCCGGCCCGGACGTCGTGGCCGCCACCTCGTTCGCCACCGTGAAATCCAGCCGCACAGGGTCCGAGTTCTCCGTCCCGTCGAACGACCGGACCTGCAGGGAGTGCCTGCCGTTGGCGAGCTCGGTCGTGTCCAGCGAGAAGGACCAAAGATGGGTGCCGAAGGCGGCCGTCCAGGCCCCTCCATTGAGGCTGACCTCGACGCGGGTGACGGCGCCGTCCGGGTCGGAGGCCGTGCCGGTGATCACCGTCGTCTTGGACAACCTGGTGGACGGCAGCGGGTTGATGTCGACCGTCGGTTTCCGGTTGACCACGATGTTGTCCACCGTGAGGCTCAGCGACGCCTCCGGCGAGTACAGGTCCCCGTCGTAGGACCTGAACAGCACCTTGTACTTGCCGTTTTGGACCTTCGAGGTGTTCCACTCGTGGCTCCACTCGCCGATCCCGTCGGCCTCGACCCAGGCGTCCCGGCCTATCTTCAGCTCCACCGACCTGAGGGTCTCGTTGCCGTCCACGTCGGAGGCCGTGCCGCTGAGCGTCACCAGGCCCGACACCCGGGCGTTGTCCGCCGGCGAGGCCACGACCACCCCGGGCCGGCGGTTGGGCGCCTTGGTGACGGTCAGGGAGATGCGCTCGGAGACGTTGTGCCCGTTGCCGTCGTTGACGTAGAGCGACACGCGGTGGGATCCCTCCGAAAGAAGTGTAGTGAACGCCGGGCTCGAGGACAGGAAGCCGTCGATGCTCGACGCCCAGTGGAACGACAGGGGGTCCAGGTCCTGGTCGGTGCTCTGCGACCCGTCGAAGCCCACCGGCGTGCGCGTGTCGAAGACGTCGCCGTCGCGCGGCGACGAGATGACCGGCCTGGGCAGCGTGTTGGCGGTGAGCCCCGTCTGGAAGTTGGAGTCGTTGAACATCCCTCCCTCGTCCACCACCCGGACCACGAAGTGGTATGTGCGGGCAAGCTGCAGCCCGGCTATCGAGTGCTCGGTCGCCAGCCGGTTCGATATGCGCGTGGCGCGGGTGGTCTCGTTGGGCGAGAAGCCATCCTCCTGCGAAAGGTGGACCTCGTAGGAGGCGAAGTCGTCGTCCGTGCTCGGCGACCAGCCCAGGTCGGCCGAGGTCGCCCCCATCCGGGGCTGGTCGAGCGTCACTGCGACCGGCGCCGTGTTCCCCGTCCGGACCTCTATCTCGTTCGAGTCGGTGCGCAGCGGCGGCGTGCCATCGTCGTACACACGGACCTTGAAGTAGTAGGTCGTCCAGGGCTTGAGGTCAGGGACGGTCGTGACGTTCTGCCCGGCGTCCGTCATTGTGGCGGCCAGGGTGGAGGGGACCGGCAGGAAGCCCTTGGCGGTCCCCCGGTGCACCTCGTAGCGCTCGAAGTCCGGGTCCCCGTTCCGGGACCACGACAGCCGCAGCGAGAACGGCGTCACATCCTCCGCAGGGAACAGTGTAACGGCGGCGGGTGCGTCGTTGGGCGTGAGCGTCGTCCCCTCCACCTCGTTCGAGTCGTTGAACATCGGCGGGAAGCCGTTGTCCCACACCCGGAGCCGGAAGTAGTACCTCGTCGAGTAGTCCAGGCCGGTCACGTTCAGGCTGAGCCTGTTGACGTCGGTTATGTTGCCGCCGGGCTGGACGAGCGAAAGCGGGCCCGGCGTGAAACCGGGCGCGGTCGATTTGTGCAGCTCGTAGCGGGCGAAGTCCGCGGCGTCGGAGCGGTTCCACCGAAGGACCATCGAGGTCTCGCGTATCTCGCCCGGCTCATCGAGCTTCAGTGCCGCGGGGGGCCGGTTGGGCTCCCCCTGGCCGAAGCAGTAGAGCTTGGCCTCGGCGCCTCCGATGTAGAGCTTTCCGGCGGCTATCGAGGGCGACGAACCGATGCCATACGGGCTGGTGCCGGCCGGCGCGTCGTGACTCCAGACCGTCGAGCGGTCGGTGACGTTGATGCAAACGATCGTTGTGCCGTGGGCCAGGTACGCCTGGTCGCCGGAGACGGCCGGGGACACCCAGGGGATGGTGGCCACGGGTGCCGTCCAGGAGATCGAGCCCGTCGCGGCATCGAGCCGGACCAGCGCGCCCCCGCTCCCGGAGGTGCCGACGCATGCATAGACCGAGCCGTTGGAGACGGCGCAGGTGCTGTAGGATTCAGGGTACCCGGAGGCTGTGGACCAGTCGCTTCCGCCGGTCGAGGCGTTGAAGGCGTAGATCCTCCCGTTCTCGCCGGCGAAGAAGACGCGGCCGCCGGCGGCCGAGGGGGACCCGTAGCCGTGGCTCACCGTGGCGTTCCAGATGAAAGCGCCGGTGGCCGGGTCAAGGCACCGGAGCAGGCCGTTGCCGGCGGAATAGACCCTCCCCTCATACAGCGCCGGGGAGGCGCAGCTCCCCGCCGACGGCGTCGACCAGAGCTGGTCGCCGTTTGTGAAGTTGAAGCAGACCAGGTTGTTGTTGGCCGAGCCGACGAAGCTGTCGCCCGAGCCGACGATCACCCTGTCGCCGGATATCAGCGGGCTCGACTCCCCGTAGCTTTGGAGGCTCTTCCTCCAGATTTGCGTGCCGGTGGTGGCGTTCAGGCAGTAGATGTTGCGGCTGGTCGAGGCATAGAGCGCCGCCCCGTCGCAGACGAATACACGGTCCCGGGCGACATCGACCGCCGGGGCCGACCAGGCGGGGCTGGCCATCCCGAACCGCCAAACGCGCGTCCCGTTGTCGGCCCAGAAGCAGTACATCCCCCCGTCGTCGGCCGGGATGTACACCTTCCCCCCGGCGATGGCCGGCGAGGAATACGAGAAGGACCCGGTGTTGTTGGACCAGAGCAAGCGGTTGGAGAGAGGGCCCGGGTCGCTGGTGTTGCCCGTCCGGGCGTCATCGCCGCGGAACGTCGGCCACGGCGGCTCCCCGCCGGCGCGGGGCGCAGCTGCCGGCACCGGCGAATCCTTTGCCGAAAATGCCGGCAGCGCCAGTCCCGAGGCCACCAACAAGGATACCAGTCCCAAAGCGCTCCATTTCATCAAATCCTTCCCTCCACGCGGACCATGATTATGGCAACCTGCTTTTAAGATTATCTGTACGAACAGCAAACGGGTCAAGGGGCAAGGGGCTCGGGTCTGGGGGACGGACGAATCGTCGCCGTCCCTCGACCCGTGCCCCTTGCCCCCTTCCCTTGCCCCCTTCCCTTGCCCCCCGCCCCTTGACCCCTGGCCCCTCGTTCCCCGCACCCGGCACCCCCCACCCCGCACCCTGCGCCCTGAGCATCTACTTCTCGATGTCGTCCGGTGACGGCTCCGGCTCCACGGTCTCGGCGGGGGAGCGCTTGCGGCCAAGCACGAGGGCGGCGACGGCGACCGCGACCACGATGACGATCAGGATCTTCGCCCACAGGAGCCAGGGCGGGGCCTCCGTGTAGGCGGGCGGGTTGTCCACATCCAGAGTGACGGACATCTCCGGGGAGTAGTCCGTGCCGTCGTAAGCGCGCACGGTGACGTTGTGGGGGCCGTTTCGGACCTTCGTGCTGTCCCAGGTGAGGGACCACTGGGTCGTCCCGGAGGCCACGACCCAGTCCCCGCCGTCGAACCGGGCCTCCACCTGCACGATGGCGCTCCCGATGCGCGAGGCCGCGCCCTCTATCCTGACCTTGCCCCCGACCTGCGTGCCGTCCAGCGGGAAGGAGACCCCCACGGTCCAGCCCCATCCGGGGTTGGCGACGGTCACGTTGCGGGAGATCATCTCCGACTCGAGCGAGCCGTCCGAGGCCTTGACCCTCACCGTGTGCCTGCCGTTGGCATACTTTGTGGTGTCGAACGTGTAGTTCCAGCTGGCGTTGCCCCCGGCGTCCGCCCACGGGTAGCCGTCGACCTGGACCATCACTGCGAGGGGCGCGCCCTCCGGGTCCAGCGCGATGCCCGAGAACTCCACGACGCCCTTGAGGACGGCGCCCTCCGCCGGGACGTCGACCGTGACCGAGGGCGCCGTGTTGGCCGGCTTCACCACGATGTCCACCGACGCGGAGACGTTGGCGCCCCGGCCGTCGTCGACCCAGACCGTTATGGTGTGCGCGCCTGCCGGAAGGACCCGGGAGAACCGGTCGGCGCTGCCCAGCCAGCCGGTCACGTTCGATGTCCAGAAGAAGTCCAGGACGTCCCCGTCCTCGTCGGTGCTCCCGGAGGCGTCGAAGACCACGGGCAGGCGGTCGTCGTAGTCGCGGCCGGGCTGCGGGGAGCCCAGAAGGGGCGCGGGGGGGCGGTTGAGGCGCACCACGTTCACAGTGACGGATCTGGACATGTTGTAGCCCATGCCGTCGTTGAGCCAGACGGTCACGACGTGGGCGCCGATGCCGAGCCGGGCGGTGAACGAGGGGGCGGAGCCGAGAAAGCCCCCCCGGCTCGATGTCCAGAAGAAGGAGAGCGGGTCGCCGTCGGGGTCGTAGCTGCGCGAGGCGTCGAACAGGATGTCGTCGGTGTCGTTGAAGGTCCCGCCCTCTTGCGGCGAGTCCAGCACGACGACCGGCGACCGGTTGGGGGCCTTGACCAGGATGCTCACCGAGGCGGTCCCCGAGTGCCCGGAGGTGTCGTTGGCGAAGAGGGTTATCCGGTGGCGCCCGGCCCCCAGCACCTTCGAGATCCGGGCGCCGTCGCCCAAGTCCCCCGACAGGTTGGACGTCCAGTGGAAAAAGAGCGGCTGGCCGAACGTCGGGGTGCTGTTGGTGCCGTCGAAGAGCACGGTCGCCCCCGGCTCGAAGACCGCCCCTTCACGGGGAGAGGAGATGACCGCAAGGGGCGTCGCCCGCCGGGCCATCGTGAACTTGAGGAGCGCCCCCGAGTGGCCCATCACGAGGGCGTATGAGCCGTCCGGTCTCCAGGCGACGTCGCGGAAGACCGCATCCGACCCGGAGACCGGGTGTGTGAAGCCGTGGCCGACGTACTCGAGCAGGGTGCCGCCGTCGCCGGCGGCCAGCGCGTACTCGCTGCCCGGCATCCAGGACACGGCGTAGAGCGAGCGGCGAGTGTCGGTCTGGTAGGAGGTCGCGCCCGAATCGTTGAACCGGTAGAGCGCGCCGTTGGTGCCCGACACCAGCGCCTCGCCTCGGGATGGGTCGTCGAGCCACGAGAGCGAGAAGAACGAGACGCCCGGCGCTCCCGCAGCCCGCGTCACGCAGAAGTCCAGCGGGGGGGGCAGGGCGCGCTCCTCGTAGCGGAGGATGTTCCCGCTCACGCCGGCGATGAGGGCAAAGGCCCCGTCGGGCCTCCAGCCGACGTCCCAGAGGTTGACCTGCAGGAGCGGGTTGGCAGGCTGCTGGAGGTGGAAGCCGGTGTCGTTGTACTTGACCATCTTCCCGCTCTCGCCGACCAACAGCGCGCTGCTGCCGTCGGGTTTCCAGCTCACTGAGGTGAAGTCTATCGCGCCCTGAAGCCCGGTCTGGAGCGCCTCCACGCCGGAGTCGGAATGGTTGTACCGGAGAACGAGGCCCCCGCGGCCGCAGGCCAGGGCGTACTCCTGCCCGGGGTGCCAGGCCACGGCGTCGAGCTCGGCCACCTGGCCGGTCGGGATGTCCGAAAGCGAGCTGCCGTCGTATCTGCCCAGCCAGCCGCCGGCGCCCGCCACGAGCGCGTAGCTGCCGTCGTCGCGCCAGGCGGCGGAGAGCATGTTGCGCACCACCGCCGAGGACAAAACGGTGAAGGCGCCGGCGCTGTACTCGGCGAAGAGCCCGTTTGCGCCCACGACGAGCGCCACCGCGGTGCCGGGCTCCCAGGCGACGCCGCGGGCGCGGTCGGTGATGTTGTGGTCGAGCTTGGCGAGCCCGCTGCCGGTCAGGAGGTGGGCGCTGGCGCGCGTCTGGTTGATGTCGCTCGTGTCGAGCCCGACGAGCAGGGCGACGGAGCCGTCGGAGCTCCAGGACACGGCGTGGAAGGTCTGGAGGGGCGCCGGGCCCTCGGAGGCGAAGGCGGAGCCGTCGAACCGGAGCACCGTGCCCGAGACGCCGACGATGGTCGCGTACGAGCCGGGGCGGAAGTCCACGTCGGTCAGGTCGAGGGAGGTCCCGCTGTCGAGGACCTCGAAGGCGGTGGCGTTGGCCCGGCAGCAGAGGCCCTTCTCGCCCACGAGCAGGGCGTGGCCGTCGCCGGGGGCCCAGGCGCCGGCGTGGATGTCGAGCGCGGTGGTGGTGTTGAGGCGGGTGACCGACGTTCCGTCGTAGAGCAGGAGGGTGCCGTCGTTTCCCGGGATCAGGGCCGAGCCGCCGTCGGGCGCCCAGACCACGTCGTTGAGGTTCTTCTGGGTCCCGGTGGCGAGCGGGCGGGGGGTGCCGCCGTCGTACAGGAGGATCGTCCCCAGGTCCCCGGCCACGAGCGCCACCGCCCCGTCGGGCCGGAAGGAGATGGCGTTGAGGTCGTCGGGGACGCCGGACTGTATCATCGTGAAAGGACGCGTCAGGAAGGGGTCGTACCTGAAGAAGGTGCCGGCGTTGCCGACCGCCAGCGCGTGGTCCGAGCCGGCGGGCCAGGCGACGCCGTTCAGGGAGCTCCCGGTCGGGTAGGGGTTTATCCATTCGAGGATGTCCCGGTCCGCCCGCGAGAGATCGGCGCGCCCCGACGGGTTCCCGGCGACCGGCGCGGGGCCGGCGTCCGTCGGGCCGGCCGGGGCGGACGGGAAGGCGGCAAGGGAGAGCAGAAGCGAGCAGACCAGCACCGGGAAGACCCTCATGGGACACACTCGGTGCAAGATTCCCCGGAAGCCTAATAAAGGATTGCTCCGCCCGCTCGGTTGATATAGGCCTACGCCGATGAAGGTGCCATGGCACCGGGGCCCGCACCCAGGGCCGCCCTTGTGGCCCTCCTGGCGGCGGCCTGCCTGTCGTGGGCTCTCCCGGCGGGAGAGGCGAAGGTCCAGACCGACCTCGTACCCACGGGGCTCCCGACCCAGGTCAACCTCTACGCCGTCGGCTGGAAGCCCTCCGGCGCCGAGGCGCTGGTGGTCGGGGACCACGGGACGCTGGCGGTCTACGAGCATGCCGCGGGCAGGTTCCGGAAGGTCGAGGCCCCGTCGGCGCCGGATTTCCTCATGGGCGTCGCCTGGAGCCCCGGCTCCGGCTTCGCCCTGGCGGTCGGCAGCGACGGCGGTGCCTGCATCTACAACGGGCGGGAGGTCACATCCGTGGGGACGGGCACGACCGGCTATCTCTACGACGTCGACTGGCGGCCGGACGGTTCGGCGGCCCTGGTCGCCGGGTCGGGCGGCACCCTGCTGCGCTTTGCGGGGGGCGCCTTCTCGTCGCTCCAGACGGGGGTTTCGGCCATCCTGTACGGGGTCTCCTGCCACCCTTCGGACGGGAGCGCCCTGGTGGTCGGCGTCAACAGCACGTTCCTGCGCGTCGCCCCGGACGGCGCCGTCACGAGGCTCCCCTTCGAGGGCGACCGGACCCTGCACTCGGTGGCCTGGAACCCCCGGGGGACGGAGGCGGTCATCACCGGCGCCAACGGCATCGTCGCCACCTACGACGGCTCGGCTGTGTCGTTCGTGACCCGCGACACGGACAACGTCTTCCTGGACGTCTGCTGGAGGCCCGACGGGTCGGAGGCCCTGATAGGCGGCGACACCGGCATAATCCTCCGGCTGAGGGAGGGCCGGCTCACCTACATCGACTCCGGGATACGGAGCCTCATCCAGGGAATCGCCTACCGGCCCGACGGCTCCTACGCGCTGGGCGTCGGGAACCTGGCCAAGTGCGTGCGCTACCCGCAGGCGACGGCGGAGAGGCGGCCCGGCCTCCTGGACAACCCGCTGGTGCTGGGGGGAATCGTGGCGGCCGTGGCGGCCGTCATCGCCCTCGCCGCGGTCAAGGACCGGAGGGACCGCATGGGCCTGCGCCGCAGGGGGCGCCCGGCGCGCGATTTGCGTCGCGCCCGGAAGAAAGGGAAGTGAGCCGGCGCGCTCTCTCAGGTCATCGCATTTGCCAGCCCCGCTATCTCCTCCGGCGACAGGCTCTCGGCGCGCCTTTCGAGGGCCGGACCGGCGGGGTCGAGGCGGGAGAGAAGGTCCCCCAGCGCCCGCTCCTCCGAGCGCAGGGCGTTCCGCACGCTCTTCCTCCGGTGCGAGAAGAGCGCCCGGGCCACCGCCGAGAACGCCGCCCCGTCCCTCACCTCGAAGGGGCACGGGCGCGGCCGGAGCTCGACGACGGCCGACATCACGCGTGGCGGTGGCGCGAAGGCCGACGGGGGGACCTCCTCCAGGATGCGGCACCGGGCCCGGCGGAACACCTCGACGCCCAGCCGGGAGTAGTCCGGAGAGCCGACCGCCGCCGCCATCCTCTCCGCGAACTCCTTTTGGTACATCAGGACGCCCAGGCGGAAATCGTGCTCGAGGAGGCGGAAGGTCAGGGGGGACGATATGGAGTAGGGCAGGTTCGACACGACCTTCGTGAAGGGGGGCCACTCGCACCTGAGCGCGTCCGCGAAGACGAGCTCGACGTTGGGCGGGAGGTCCTCGAGGAATGGGGAGAACCTCCGGTCCTTCTCCATGGCCACCACCCGGCCGGCCCTCCTGGCCAGGATGCGCGTGAGCACCCCCTTCCCCGGCCCGATCTCGAGGACGGTGTCCGACCGCCCGAGCGAGGCGTAACGCGCGGCCCGCTCCGCCACCCTCGCATCGATGAGCATGTGCTGGCCCGTCGCCCTCGTCCTGCGGGATGTCATGGCCCCCATGGTAAACCGTTCCCGGACGATATTACTTACCTTAAGCTTTATATCGGCCCGGCCGATATACCGGCCCGAAGGGATACCGTGACGGACCCAAACGACTACCGGGCCCTGCTCCAGCGGGCGAGGTCCAAGCTGCCCGAGCAGGTCATGAGCGGAGAGCGCTTCGTCCTTCCCGACGTCGATGTGATCTACGAGGGCAAGACGACGGTGTGGCGCAACTTCGGCGACATCATCGACCTGGTCCGTCGGGAGCCGTCCCACATGCTGGGCTACCTGCTCAAGGAACTGGGCACGGCCGGCACCCAGGATGGCCGGCGAGTGTTGTTCAAGGGCCGCGTGGCCGGAAAGGCCATCGAGGACCGCATCAGAAGCTTCGTCGAGATGTACGTGCTGTGCCAGGAGTGCACCCGGCCCGACACGCACCTCGTCAAGGACGGCCGCACGGTCATTCTCCAGTGCGAGGCCTGCGGCGCTCACCGCCCGGTCACCATCCGCAAGGGCATGAAGCAGGCGGAGGAACCCGCCCTCGTTGAGGGCAAGGTCTACGAGCTCACCATCGAGGACATCGGCAAGCGCGGCGACGGCATCGCCAAGAAGGCCGGCTACACCATATTCGTCACCGGGGCGGCGAGGGGGGTCACGGTGAAGGTGCGCATCGAGAAGATCTCCAACAACGTCGCCTTCGGGGTGATCTCTCCGGAATGAGGAAGGAGGTCCCGGCCGTCGCGGCCATGTGCTGCCTTTTCGTCGTCGCGGTCATGCTCGCCATGGTCACCTCCTCCATCCTGCCCGGCGAGTACCGGGTCTTCGGGGAGGACACCGGCAACGTGTGGAACATCCTCTACCTGCTGGCCGTCATCGGGGTCTTCACCGCGGTCATACTGGCCATCGCCAGATGGTACAAGGCCCGGCTCATCCAGGTCATCATCCTGGCCGCGGTGGGCATGACGGTCCTCTACGTCGCCTGGCCGCCCCTGTACCTTGCGCTCGGCCAAAACAACCTCGTCTTCGAGGGCATCGCCGATTTGGGGTTCATCATCGCGGCCGTGCTGGGCGCCCTCGTGGTGCTGCTTCTCTACAAGTACCCCGAGTGGTGGGTCATCGACTCCACCGGCGTCATCCTGGCCGCCGGGACCACCGCCATATTCGGCATATCGCTGTCGCCGTCGGTGGTGCTCCTGGTGCTCGTGGTGTTCGCCGTCTACGACTACATCTCGGTGCACAAGACGAAGCACATGGTGGCGCTGGCCGACAGCGTGATGGACCAGAGGCTCCCGGTGCTGCTCGTCATCCCCAAATCGCTGCCCTACTCGTTCCTGAAGCAGGAGAGGCTTGAAAAGCAGCTCCGGGACAAGAAGGAGCGCGAGGCGATGTTCATGGGCCTGGGGGACATCGTCTTTCCCGGCATGCTGGTGGTCTCGTCGCTGCAGTTTCTGCCCGCCGGCGTGGAGACGGCCGCCGGCCTGCACGGGAACCTGCTCGTGGCCGTCTCGGTGCTCGCCGGCTGCATCTTCGGGTTCGTCCTGCTCATGCGCACCGTGCTCAAGGGGGACCCCCAGCCGGGGCTCCCTCTGCTGAACGGGGGGGCCATCATCGCCTACCTGGTGTCGGCGTTCCTGGTTTTCGGACCGGGGATGGGCCTGACCATGCCGACGTTCTGAGGTGAGCATGAGAATCCTTGCGCTCTCCGACCTGCACAGCTCCCGACGGGGCGCCGAGACCGCCCTGAGGCTCGCCTCCGAAAACCGCCCGGACCTGATAGCGATAGCCGGGGACTTCACGAACCTCGGCCCGCCGGACTATGTCCGCGACGTGCTCGGGAAGGTCCCCGTGCTCGCGCTGTCGGTGCCCGGCAACATGGACGCCAGGGAGGCCGCCGACGCGCTCTCGTCGGGCCGGGGACGCAACATCCACCTGCGCCGGGAGGTGGTGGACGGCGTCCCGTTCATCGGCCTGGGCGGCTGGATAGCCAGTCCTTCCCTGAGGGAGCCCTGGGGGGTCGTTCCCGAAAAGGCCGAGGAGGTCCTCTCCGGCCTGATGACCAAGCGCTGCGTGCTCGTCACGCACGTCCCGCCACTGGGCCACCTCGACGGGGTGCCCGTGCCAGAGTCGTTTGCCCCCGGGGGCTCCGTCGAGCACATCGGGAGCCCCATGGTCCTCCGTCTGGTCGAAAGGTTCAGGCCCAGGCTGGTCGTCAGCGGCCACGTCCACGAATCCCGCGGGGTGGAGAGCGCCGGGGGGACGACGTTCGTCAACCCGGGCCCGGCCAAGCACGGCCTCGGGGCGGTAATCGACCTGGGCGTGACCGTGAAAGCGAGACTCGTCGGGTGATGTTTGTTATATTATGCCAGGCGCAAGGCTCAAGGCACGGGGCGCAAGGTCCAATGCGGAAGGATTAAGGTGCAAGGAACAAGGAAGAATCCACGGTCATTCCCTTGACCATCCGTCTTGCACAATCCGCCTTGTCCCTTGCATTGAACCATGTACCTTTCGCCCTCTTCCTTGCCTTGGGCGTTGTGCCTTGTGCCATCAGCCTTTTTATACACTTATATAAATATATATATACATATATTTAATTACTAGGATTTACCATTACCGTTTCCCCAAAGAGGAGGTAGCACAATGGTGGAATTTGAGACCATCCGCGCTGAGAAAAAGGAGTTCGGACGCAACAATTTCGTCGAGGTGGCCCGCAAGAAGGCCAAGACCGATGAAGGAGAGAACGAGTTCATTTCCGTTTCCAGGGGATACTTCCTGCCGGACGGGACCGAGCGGTTCAAGAAATCGCTCACCATCCCCGACGACCCGGCGATAAAGGAGTTCGTCGCCGAGAAGATCAAGAGCATGTAGCTACCGTCGGTCCCCCTTGGAGAGGAGCAGCTCCAGATAGGACCTCCTCTCCGGCCGTTCCCCGCCCAGCTCCAGGAGGAGGGCCAGCGCCTCGTCGCGCACCCCGCCGTACCCCCTTCGCGGGACCCGGGCCTCTATCTCGAAGAAGTCGCCCAGGCCGGCCACGCGGTCGAGGCAGATTTCGAACCTGCCCAGCCCGAAGGCCCGGCGGCGCTTCCTCACCGAGGCGACCCGCCGGAAGCCCAGCCTGGCGAGCAGGGCCCCTGCCCGGGCGGCGTCGTCGATGCCCAAAATGATCTCCTCGCGGGACTTGCTGGTCCTGTCCAGCTTCGGGCCCTTGTACGTCAGGGAAACCTCCCCCCGGGAAACGCGGACCCTCAGCGCCTCGTCTGTGCTGGCGAAGTCCCGCGACGGGTGGTTGTAGTAGGTGTCGATCTCGACGACCTCCTCCCGGAGCCTTCCTCCCATCCCCCGGAGCCGCCGCTCCAGCGCCCGCAGGTCCCCGACACGGGACTTGACCTCCACCTCCACCGTACCCGCAGATGTCATCGCGGGGACATCGGCGCGACCCCTTTTTAGGGTATCCACGGCGGACGGGCCGGGGGAACGCCCCGAGGTCAGGTTTATCTACACGTTCAATCGTACACCATCCGTCAGGCTGGTGGGCCGGCTGGTCGAGAAGAATCCCGTGGAGGACCCGCAAAGGGCCGCCATACGCGTGTGCCGCAACGGGCCTTACGTGCTCTCGGGCAACATCCCCGTCTCGGACCAGCTCATCGTCTGCGGGGACGACGGCATCCCGGTCAGGTGGGAGAAGGGGCGCGACCACCCGGCCCGGGAGACCTGCTCGCTGTGCCGGTGCGGCCGCTCGGGGTCCAAGCCCTACTGCGACGGCTCCCACGAGGGGACGGGCTTCGACGGCACCGAGACCGCCGGCAAGGAGGCCTACCTGGACCGCCCGGACAGGACGGAGGGGCCGGGCCTCATACTCTGGGACACCGAGAAGCTCTGCGCGGTGGCGCTCTTCTGCCACCGGGCGGGCGACGCCTGGAACCTGACTGAGCAGTCCGGGGACCCGGTCAAGAAGGCGACAGCCATGGAGGAGGCGGGAGACTGCCCCTCGGGAAGGCTGGTGGCCGTGGACAAGGCGACCGGCAAGCCGGTGGAGCCCGGTTTCGGGCCCTCCATCGGGCTGGTCATCGGGCCGCAGAAGGGCGTCCTGGGCCCCATCTGGGTCCGGGGCTGCATACCGGTGGAGTCCGCCGACGGCCGGGCATACACGCGGCGAAACCGCGTGACGCTCTGCCGGTGCGGCAGGTCCTGCAACAAGCCCTTCTGCGACGGCGGGCACGGCAGGCCCGTCCCGAAACCGGAGGTGCCCTGATGACGAGGAAGGACGTAACGGCGAAAAACAGCGTCTTGAGGTTCGTGAGAAAACGGAGGGCCGCCAGGGGCAAGGGGAAGGGCGCGGCGGAGCGGAACCCGTGCGAGAGTGGCGACGGGACGCTGGACTTCGACTGCATGGTCAGGTCGGGACATGAGATGCTCGCCCTGTTCTACGCCGAATGGTGCCCCTTCTCGATGGCGTTCCTGCCCCACTTCCACAGGCACGCCGAAACGAAGGGGCGCGACTGCGTGCGATTGACCCTCGACGAGAAAGAGAGCCTGTTCGACAGGTACAATGTGGAGTACATGCCGACGGTCATATACTTCAAGGACGGCAAGGTGGCCAGGCGGCTGGACTCGGCGCCGCATGTCGGCCTGTCGGAGAAGCAGTTGTTGGGTCTGCTCTCAAAATGCAAATAGCCGATATTCGTCATCGCCGAGGGGGAGACCGCAAACGAGCCAGCGGAGCGAGCTCGTTGCGGCAAGGAGGACTTGCCGAGGGCAAGTCCTCCGGGTTTTCAAATCTCACCCGAGGCGCTGAACAAGATGGATGGAGCGCCGAGGGGGAGATTTGAACTCCCGCGGAGCTTACGCACCAACAGGTCTCGAGCCTGCCGCCGTGAACCGGGCTTGGCTACCTCGGCATCCGGGTCGTGGAAAGCCTTAATATGGTGCACCCTATTAATTGTGTCGGACGGCATGAGCGTCAGGATACTGCTGCTGCCCGAGAGGGAAACGCGGACCGTCGAGGTCCCGCGGGGAGCCGACGGCTTCGCGCTGATCAGGACGCTCTGCCTCAATCCGGAGAACGTGATACTCGTCCGGGGCGGGCGCCCCATACCGGTCGACTCGAGGATAAAGGCCAAAGACGACCTGAAGGTGATTCGGGTGGTCTCCGGCGGGTGATTGGGGCGCCGGCACGGAACCGACCGGAGAAGTGATTGATATGGCCGAACCGAAAATCGAACAAAACGAGAAAAAGATCGCCCTGCTCATCGACGGCGACAATGCCCAGCCGTCGCTTCTGGAAAAGATAATGGCGGAGGCCGGCAAGTACGGCACGATAACGATAAGGCGCATCTACGGCGACTGGACGATGGCCAACATGAGTAGCTGGAAGGCCACGCTGAACAACCACGCCATCCAGCCCATCCAGCAGTTCCGCTACACCGTCGGGAAGAACGCCACGGACAGCGCGCTCATCATCGACGCCATGGACCTGCTCCACCGCGGCCTTTCGGATGGCTTCTGCATAGTCTCCTCCGACAGCGACTACACGCGCCTTGCGACGCGCATCCGGGAGGCGGGCATCTTCGTGATGGGCGTGGGGCAGAAGAAGACGCCCAAGGCGTTCGTCAACGCCTGCAAGGTCTTCATCTACACCGAGAACCTGGTCGACGGCGAGCCGGCCCAGAGGCCGCGCCAGCCAGCGAAAAGGGAGCCGCACGCCGAGGACGACGGCCTGCCCGCCGACCCGCTGCCCCTGCTAAAGCAGGCGTTCGAGATGGCTGTCGGGGAGGACGGCTGGGCCCAGCTGGGCAGCATCGGGACCTTCCTGCTCCAGCTGGACCCGGGCTTCGACCCCAGGACCTATGGCTTCAAGCAGCTCTCCCAGCTCATCCGGGCCTATTCCAAGCTCTTCGAGGTGCGCTGCCTGGACGACACCGGCCCGACGGCGCTTTATGTGAAGCGCCGTCAATAGGGAAGGCGGGACCGGAGGACAGGGGACAGAGGGCTGGCCAGGCGAACCGGCCCGTTCTCCTGTCCTCTGTCCTCTGTCTTCTGTTCCCTGTCTTCTGTCCTCCTCCCGCACGCCGAACGTTGCATCGGCGGCTTCTTCCTGGCATGGTCTGCCCGCGGGCACTGGGGGGACCGCCAAGATTTATAAGAGGGGAGGACATCCCGTGTCCGCGCAGGACGCGGCGGGCCGATAGATCAGCCGGTAGATCGCATGCTTCGCAAGCATGAGGCCACGGGTTCAAATCCCGTTCGGTCCATAACACTTTTTCTCTTATATGCGTTCGATGAAGAGAAAAAGTGTCAAATAGGGATTTGAGAGGAAGACGCCCCCGGCCCGGCGAGAGGGGGCGTCTTCCGAATCCACAACGAGCGAGAGCGTAGCGAGTCGCTCGTTGTGAACAAATCCCGTTCGGTCCATAACACTTTTTCTCTTATATGCGTTCGATGAAGAGAAAAAGTGTCAAATAGGGATTTGAGAGGAAGACGCCCCCGGCCCGGCGAGAGGGGGCGTCTTCCGAATCCACAACGAGCGAGAGCGTAGCGAGCCGCAAATCTAGTCAAATCCCGTTCGGTCCAATACAAACTTTCTTTCTGCGCGGTCGGTTCCAGAAAGTTTGACAAAGAAGGCTTCGCGGGCGCCGGGCGCATGTCTGCGCCCGGCGCCGCCTCGGGCGTATACGCCCTCGGCGGTCGTGCCCGACACTTCGGCCCCTTCGCAATCTGTCCGGGCCTCCGGTCGGGCACATTTTCCGTTTTTGGCTATCTGGTCGGTTACAGGAAGTTTGACAAAGAAGGCTTCGCGGGCGCCGGGCGTGGCGGGCGGTGCAACGGGCCTGAAAAAGGACGGCGAGGACCGAAAAGGACCGGGGTCTGCCGGCCCGGGAATCACCGGCCCGCAACGGGCAAAATGGCTCCCTCCCGCCCCCCAGAACCCGCAAGGAGAGGCGGCCCCGGACAACCTTTTTATACCCATTGTACTTTTACCTTGAATAATGGGTATCTATCGGATAGACACGCGATTACCCGACGATAAGCGGATATATTTGAACGGTTCAAATTAGGAGAGGAAATCTACCATGAAACACACCGGCGCATCCCTGGCGGTGCTGATAGCCCTCCTGTTCACCCTCCCGGTCCAGGCCATCGGGGGCGACATCGCCCCGTCGGTCCCCGGGCCGCAGGGCGGCCGGGCCCCGGGGGACCCCCCCGCCAACGGCACGGAATGGGACATCGTCCGGGACTACACCATCACCGGCTCGACCAGGTCCTTTTCCGGCAACATCACGGTCTTCACCGGCGTCAACCTGTACATCCGCAACAACGGCCGGCTGGTCCAGCCCCACAAGGCGGACGGCCACTGGGTCCTCTTCGTCAAGGCCGGGGGCAATGTCGAGGTGCTGGACAACTCCGAGCTCGACGTCGACCACTACATCGCCGAATCCGGGACCGGGCTCGCCGTCACCAACCGCTCGGCAGTGCGGGCCAACGGGGTCTTCAACGCCACGAGCACGGTCTATTTCACGGATAGCACCCTCACGGTCACGGCCCCGTCCGGGACCGCCCCCTCGGAGCCGGGCGAGCCGGCGAGGCTCAACCTGGACAGCGGCAGCGGGGGCACCATCCAGCGCGCCACCCTCTCGGTCACCGGCGGCGACGGCGACAAGGGCGCCGAAGGTCACGGCACGCCGGGCGGCGACGGCGGACGGGTCGATGTCGTCGTGACGAGCAAGGACTTCTTCGGGATGAGGCTTTCAGCCCGTGCCGGGAACGGGGGCACCGGCGGATCGGTCGGGGCGACCACACCCGACGGCGGCATCGGCGGCCGCGGCGGCGACCTGACCATCAGGCTCGTCGGCAACGGCTTTTCGAACTCCACCATCAACGCCACCTCCGGCATCGGGGGGAGAGGGGCCGACGGCATGATGACGACCGGCCGAAACGGCGGCAACGGCGGCTCGGGCGGCGACGGCGGGTCGGTGACCTTCAACTGGACCGGCAAGGGCATCGCGATCGCACAGCGGTCCAACATCAGCGTCTCCTCGGGCCACGGCGGGGAGGGAGGGGACGGGGGCGCGGCGCAGTCCGGCAACAAGGACGGCGGGGACGGCGGAAAGGGCGGCAACGGCGGGACCGTCGGGGCCTCCATCGAGTGCGAGGGGGAGATGTCGGTCTCCGACTCCAGGATGGTCTTCAAGGCCGATTACGGCCCAACCGGTGGGGTCTTCGGACGCGCAATGCTCGGCGGGATGGACGGAGCCGCGGGCGACGGCGGCGAGGGCGGCAGCTGCGCCCTCTCCCTGAAGCTGAACGATGCCTTCTCGGCATCCAATTCCAGCCTCGTTTCCTGGGCGGGCGGGGGAGGCGCCGGCGGCCTGGGCAGCACCGGCGGCAAGGGCGGCCGGGGCGGCTCGAGCCTGCTGGACCTTTCCCTGCAGACCCTCCTTTCGGAGAACACCGTCACCGCCACCACGACCGAGCTCGTAAGCCGGGCCGGTCCAGGCGGCGACGGGGGAAAGGGCCTGAGGATCGGGGACAAGCAGGGCCAGCCCGGCGACGGCGGCAAGGGCGGCGGGGCACGGCTGCTGGTTGACGCCGACAGGTCGATCACCCTCACGGGCTCCCACGTCCTCTGTGACGAGGGGCGCAACGGCACCGCCGACCCGCCGGCCAGGCCCGGCGACCCCGGCGTCGGCGAGCATTACTTCTTCACGACCAAGGTGAACATGACCCGAACGGTCTACTCCCAGACGATGGGCTGGGTGGACAACAACGACCTGTGGGTCCTAAACAGCAGCCCGCTCGTGCGGGGCAACCCGCCCCTGCGGCCCCCGCACTTCCTCCCGCCGACGGAGTCCGGGGTCGCTGAGGAGTGGTGGATGCTCCAAACCCGCGTCCGGGACATCCTGGGCAACACCATCACGGACGGCACCATCACCGTCGAGGTCTACCGGGACAACCGGCTCGTGTCGGCCCGAAGGACGGACCCGCTGGGGATGGCCAGCTTCCGGCTGCTGGGGTCGCGCTACTCCACCAAGCCCGCCGAGAACGTCTTCGGTGTAGTCTACAACGTCAAGGCCGTCGCGGACGACGGCCTCCTCTCCGACCCGGTCAGCGTCCAGATGGTGGATGACAAGCAGGAGGTCCTCACCATAATCGACGTGCGCTGGCCCCCGATCGTGAACATCACCGAGCCCGACCCGAAGATCAAGCCCCTTCTGGACGCATCCCAGTTCATCCACGTCGACGGCCGGACGGACATGTACCTCATCGAGGGGACCGCCCAGGACGATTTCCGAAATTCCAAGTGGATCATTTCCCGGGTGCAGGTGATAATCGGGGAGGGCGGCTCCTGGGTCGATACCGATTTCGAGATGGTCTCGCCGGGGCTCTACAAGTGGAACCACACCTGGGATATAGTGAACTGGTCCAGGTCGATGCTCGTCTATTACCCGTCGGGCATCATCCCGGCGCCCATCCAAGCCCGCGCGTTCAACGACCGGTTCTGGGGGTATGCCATCGCCAATATCACCGTGAGGCTTGCGGCCATTCCCCCCGCACCGCCCCGCATACAGATAACCAGCCCGGCCGAATCCCCCTCGGGGGGGACCATCAATTTCACGAACGTCCCCTTCGAGAAGCCGGTGGTGTTCGACGGGCGGGTGCTCGAGAGCTACGGCACGAAGGTAACCCGCTGGGAGTGGGACTTCGACACCACCGGCGGGTACAGGGCCGACTTCTCCTCGCCCGACTCCCCCAAGACCAACGTCAGCTACACGCGGGACCTGAACGACGAGTACCTGGACGTTGTGCTCAAGGTCTTCGACAACGAGTCCGCCCGCCGGGTGGAGCTCTACCGCGCGGGCGTGCCCTTCGACTCTTTCGGCTACGAGTTCGACACCAACGACGGAAGCGTCCTGGTGAAGCTCCGGGTGAAGGTGGACCCCATACCCGTCAAAGGTGATGACGGGCTGGGTAGATTCCTGTCAAGGTACGGCGGCATCACCTTCCTGGGCATCATCGCCCTGGTCATGATGGTGGGGGCCGCCCAGACCTACCGGAGCCGCAGGCGCCACATCGCCGAGCGGAAGGCCAAGGAGGAGCGCGAGACCCTCAGGATCGACGTGTCCGAGATGAAGTGCGCCCGCTGCAGCGAGCCCATCGCCGACCCGTCCGAGGGATGCCTCAAGTGCAAGGCCCAAGACGAGCTGGGCCGGGTGCAGCAGAGGCTCCTCGACCTCAAGGGCGCCGGAATTAACGTCACCGACGCCGAGTCCCTCCTGGAGACCGGCGTGGACGCGTTCGACGCCAAGTCCTACGAGGAGGCGCACGGCAAGGCCCTCGAGGCCAAGAAGGTCGCCGGAGAGCTCGAGGCGAAGTACAACGAGACCGCCAAGGTCATCTCCGGCTGGGAGACCCGCATCGCCGCCCTTAAGGTGGACCGGCCCGAGGCCGATGTCTCGGACGCGGAGACCAGGGTCTACCACGCCCGGCTGGCCCTGGGCCGGGGGGACCACGTCGAGGCCCTCCGGAACCTCGACGGGCTCGAGGGGGTCCTCGCCAAGGCCGACAAGGTCGGCGTCAGGCGGGGCGCCGAGGAGCTCCTCTTGTCCACGAAGCGCATGCTCGGGAACCTCCAAAAGCGCGGCGTGGTGCTGGACGGCCGGATAACCTCGATGCTCTCCACGGCCGAGACGGCGATGGAGAGGGGAGAGTACGACCAGGTCTCGGACTTCTGCAAGGAGGCCGAGACGCTGGTGCGCGAGAACAACAAGATGTTCATGCGGGCCTCCGAGCAGCTCCGCCAAAGCGAATCCCGCGTCCTCAACGCCAAGGGCATGGGCCAGAGCGTGGGCGGCACGGAGGATTGGCTGGCCCGGGCCAAGACAGCCATGAGCGGCGGGAACTACGCCGGCGTGCTGGAGGAGACCGGCCGCGTGCTCTCGTTCTTCGGCGTGGCGCCCAAGCCGGTCGCCGCCGGCAAGAAGGTCGACTGGAAGCGGGAGGCCGCGGTGCTCGAGGGCCGCGAGGGCAAGCCCGCCCCGGCCAGACCCGCGGTCGTGGCCCCGGCCCCGGCTCCCACCCTGGAGGTCGAGCCGTCGCCCGAGCTCAAGGAGGCGGCCGAGCGGCTGCTTAGGGACGCCAACGCCGCGGTCGCCGCTGCCCGCGAGGTGGCCGTCGACGTCACCGACGGCAAGGAGCTGGTGGAGAAGGCCAAGGACGCCTACAAGGCCCGCAGGTACGACGAGGCCTCCGACCTTGCCAAGAGCGCCACCTTCCTGCTCAAGGAGCTGGCCGCCGCCGCACCGAGGGCGAAACCCCCGGCCGCCGCGGCGCCTGCGGCGCCCGCGGCCAGGCCGGCGCCGGCCGTGCCGGCCCGGACCGCGGAACTCTCCGGGGCCGCGGCGGAGCTCAAGGCGACCATCGACAAGGCCAACGACCTTCTGGCCCGGCTGGCCGGGTACGGCGGGGACATCAGCGGCCCCGAGACCAAGCTCACCCGGGCCAAGGCCGCCCGCGACGGCGGCTCCCCGGCCGTGGCCATGCAGTACGCGAGGGAGTCCATCGACGAGACCGAGGGCCTGATAAAGGAGTACCTCGACGCCAAGACCGCGATGGACACCGTCGAGAAGGACCTCGCCGCCGCCAAGGCCCGGGGGGCCGACGTCGAGGACGCCGAGTTCCAGCTCAAGCAAGGCCGCGCGGCGATGGCGGGCGGGGCGTTCGTCCGGGCCGCCGACACCGCCAAGCTGGTGGACGGGATGCTCAAGGAGCTCGAGCCCGCTGCCGCCAGACCGCCGGTGGCGAAAGCGGAGGCGCCGGCGCCGAAGGCGCCGGCGGCGAAGTGCCCCGGCTGCGGCCGCGACGCCAAGCCCCACTGGAAGACCTGCCCGTTCTGCGGCGCGAGCATCGTCGGCGAGAAACCGGCCGCGCCCGAGGCGCCCAGGCCGCCTGTCGTCGTGCCCTCACCAAGGCCGGCGGAGCCCGAGGCGCCCAGGCCGCCTGTCGTCGTGCCCGCGCCCTCCAAGCCCGCTGCGCCCGCGGCGGCGGCCGGCGCCCCGGCCGCCTCCTGCGCGAAATGCGGGGCGGCGCTCAAGCCACACTGGAAGGTCTGCCCGTCCTGCGGCAGCGAGGTGAAGGCCGCTGCCGCGCCGCCGACCATCGCACCGGCTGTGGAGCGCTGCCCGGCTTGCGGCTCCAGGGTGGAGCCCGCCTGGACCTCCTGCCCGGTGTGCAACACCGCGCTCGAGCCCGACAAGGGGACCAAGCCAGAGGTGCCCAAGAGGGTGCTCAAGGTCGCCAAACGGCCCGTCACTCCCGGAGAGCCCAAGCCGGAGCCCCCCAAGGAGGTCGGGGCGAAGGCCCCCGTCGTGAAGGTCGTCAAGAAACCGGTGATCGTGACCGAGGATGAGGGGAAGAAGAAGTAGGCGCGGGGGAAGGGGAGCGGGCAGCGGGGAGCAAAGGACGGCGGGCCCGGTTTCGTCACCGCTGCCTGGTGCCCGCTGCCCCCCCGCTGCCCGCCGCCTCCTGCCCCCCCGCTGCCAGCTCCCTGCTCCCTTTCCCTTCTCCACAAATATCAAAGCTTTGTAATGTTTTTATAGGTACGGCAATAATATAGATATAGATACGGACAGGTGCATATTCCATGGAGAGGCCGCGGGGTGAACGGGGAGCGCGCTATTGGACCGCTATTATCGTGCTCGCCCTGGTCATTCCACCGGGGTTGGCGTCGCCCGCCGGCCCCGACGGGGCCGATGCGGGGCGCGAGGGGGGGATGCCGCCCGGGCTCGCCCTCGAGCACCGGTCGCAGGACCAATCCTGGCCGATGTTCGGCCGGGACGCCCAGCACACCTCCAACGCCGGCACCTTCGCACGCCGTCTCACCGAACCGATGCTGAACTGGTCGACCTCCTCCTCCATCGAGTCCCGGGGAATGGCCATCGGGAACTTCTCCAAAAACGTCGTTCCCAACCAGACCGGCCCGTACGACCGAAGGACCCTTCATGCCGTCTTCGCAGAGAACGGCCAGGTCGAGATCGTCGAGGCCGCAACGGGAACGACGATGTGGCAGGCGCCCCTCGGCGGCACGCTCCTTGCGGCGCCGGCGCTCGCGGACTTCGACGGCAACGGGAAGCTCGAGCTCGTGGTGGTGTCGTCCACGGGGAACGTCTCCTGCTACGAGCCGGTCACCGAATGGAACGGGAGCGCGTACAACTGGAGCGGGCAGAGCCTCGCGTCACAGCGCAAGTGGGACAGGCCTCTCGGGGCCGAGGCGGGCTACACGTCCCCCGTCATCGGCGACGTCTCGGGGGACGGCACCCCGGACGTCGTGCTCTGCGCCGGCAGGAACCTCCTGGTGCTCCACGGCCAGAACGGCTCGGTCTGCTGGAACGCCTCCCTGCCCGGGAACCTCGCCACGAGCCCTGTGCTGGTCCGGTACGGCACCGGGGGGCTGTGGGTGGCGGTCCAGTCGTTCAACACGACGATAGTGCTCCTCGAGAGGACCTATTTCACCCTGTTCAACGACCGGGGGCGGGAGAGCTGGAACAAGGCGGTGGACCTGAGCTCCCTGCCCACGACCGTGGTGGCGCTGCCCTCACCCGCGTCGGGGGACCTGAACGGGGACGGTTTCCCGGACCTCGTCTTCATTTCGCCCTTCGAGTCGGGAAGCGGCAGGGTCTACGCCTTCGCGCAGGACGGGAGCGCGCTCTGGAGCCCGTTTTCGCTCCGGGGGCAGTCCGAGTCGGCGCCGGCCATCGGCGACACCGACGGGGACTCCGTCTTGGAGGTCGTGACCGCCACCTGGAACTACACCTTCCCCACCACCGCGCGTGTCATCGTGACCGCCGTGGACGGCAAAAACGGCACCGAGGAGTGGTACCGGACCATCGATCGCGGCCCGGACCCCCAGATAGAGAGGGCTGCGACCGGCCCGGCGCTCGCGGGGATGGACGCCGTGAACGGGACGGACGTCGTCGTGGCCGCGTTCAACGGTCAGGTCCTCGGGCTGGGCGGCCGCTCCGGAGACCTCCTCTGGGAGTACAACTCGACCCGCCTTGCGCTCCTGAGCGCCCCCTCCGTCGCCGACGCCGAGTCCGACGGCTTCCCCGAGATCTTCGTGGACGGGCTGGCGCTCACCCAGCGCATCGCCGAGCTGGGCATCGACGACCAGGACATCGACTTCTCGAACGGAGCGCCGGCGGAGGACGACCCTGTCTCCATCTCGGCCTTTGTGAAGAACAGCGGCACGAAGGGCGTCACGAACGTCACCGTGAGGTTTGCCGACATCTACGACAACACGACCGTCTGGACCGCCGACCGTCTGGTGAACGTTTCGGCCGGGGGGAGCGCGGGCGCGACGGTCACCTGGACCGCTGCCGGCGGCGGCCGCCACCTCTTCGAGGTGACCGTCGACCCGTCCGGGGCGGTGGAGGAGAAGACCGAAGAAAACAACCGGGCCTCCGCGGCGCTCTCGGTGTTCTCCCACTACACGCTCGGCGTGTCCTGCTCCCAGAACGAGACCCACCTGAACGCCGGCGAGGAGGCGGTCTACCTCGTGAACGTGAAAAACGAGGGCGACCGGCCCAACACCGTCGATGTCAACCTCACCGATGTCCCCCAGGGCTGGACCGCCCAGGCGAGCCAGGGCCGGCTCCAGCTGGACGCCGGGAGGGCCTCCACAGTCACGGTCCGGGTTCGCTCCCCGGCGGGCGCCACGGCCGGCCCCTACCCCCTGAATGTCATTGCGCGCTCCGAGACCGCCCCGGCCAACCGGGCCACCGTGACCCTCACGACCTTCATCCGCGGCCTGCACGGCATCTCGATGACCCCGCGCTCGGCGGCGCAGAACTGCATGGCCGACGACCTCACCACCTACGTGTTCAACCTCACGAACACGGGCAACTCGGACGACACGTTCGTGTTCTCCAACACCAGCCCGCCGGCGGGCTGGGTGGTCTTCTTCAGCCAGCCGTCGGCGGACCTGCCCGCCGGCGACGACATGGTCCTCACGGCGATCGTGCGCCCGCCGCCGCCGGCCGGCGAGGGCGAGCAGGCCCGATTGGACATCACCGCCACCTCCGTGGCCGACCCGTCCGTCAGCGCCACGGCCTCCACGCTGACGACGGTGGTGCTGCCCGACCTCGAGGTGACCGGCATCCGCTTCTTCCGCCGCGACGGGGTCGAGGCCGACGGGACCTCCGTCCACCTCATCGAGGGCAGGAACTCCACCATCTCGACCACCGTCCGCAACGCCCGGGCCAACGTCGACCTCCAGCTCGTCAAGATCGACCTTCTGGACGGCACCACCGGGATAGGCAGCGAGAACATCGGGCCCGTGCCGGCCGCCGGCGAGGGGAGGCTGGACCTCCTGTGGGTGGCCTCCGCCGGCCTCCACACCCTGGAGGCCATCGTCGACCCGCTGAACCGGATTCGGGAGAGCAACGAGGACAACAACCGCCTGACCGCCTCGACGCAGGTCAAGGGGCGGATGGTCTCGGCGCCCTACATCGTGTCCGGGACGGTCCTGCGCCAGAACGGCGCCCCGGCGGGAGGGGCTACGGTGGTGGTCGCCAACGCCCGGACGGGGCAGTCGCTCTCTTTGGGCGCGGACGCCTCCGGCCGCTTCTCCGGGGACATCAATACCCTTCCCGGCGGCTACGAGGAGGAGGAAGCCGTCGCGGTCACCGCCTCGGACGGCCTCATCACCTGCTCGACCACCATCCTGGCCTATTCCGAGGACGGGGGAAAGGCGGTCGAGCTGGTCCTCTCGCCCGGCCCGTACGACCTCGACATCCGGGCGGCGACCCAGAACGTCAACACGGACCCCGGCGCTCCGGCGGTCTACAAGCTCTGGGTGACCAACCTGGGCCCCAACCGGAACGCCGTCAAGGTCTCCTGCCCGTCCCTCCCCTCCCGGTGGAGCGCGACGTTCGAGGACTCCACCGGCGCGCTCTCCGACGAGCTTCTGCTCCCCCCTGCCGGCGATGCGAACTCCACCGACTTCGTCGTCCTGTCGCTGACCCCGCCCGCCGATGCCCGGGCCGATGAGAGGGCGGCGGTGCAGGTCCAGGCGGCCTCGCTGAACGACAGCTCCGTCCGGCGCTCCCTGGAGACGCGCACGACGGTCAACCAGGTCTTCTCGGCGGCCGTGGAGCCCTCCGGCACGGTGTCGCTGCGGCCGGGGGGAACGGCCCGGGCAGACTTCACCGTCCGCAACGCCGGCAACGGCAACGACAGCCTCGACCTTGCGGTCCTGTCGCCGGCGGGCCTCACCTCTGTGCTCAACACGACCTTCCTGAACCTGGGGGCGTTCGACCTGCAAATCGTGACGGTGGATGTCCGGGCCGACGCGGCCCTGGCCCCGGGCCGCCTCAACATCACCCTGGAGGCCCGCTCCCGCGGCTCGCCCACGGGCGCCCTGGCCCGGGGCGTCATGCACGTCGACGTGGAGCGGCCCCTTTACAGGGTCCAGCTCACGGGCGGGTTCGGGGCGCTGGGGCAGGAGGCCACCGGGCGGGTCAATCTCACGGTGAGAAACAGCGGCAACGCCGACGAACTCTTCCTGCTCCTTGCCAATCCCGAGAGCCCCGCCGGCCTCCCCTCGGACTGGGAGTTCGGCATCCGGCGCGCCGGGGCGCGGGTCTCGTCGGTGAGCCTCTCGGTCGGGGAATCGGCCCAGCTCCAGCTCGAGGTCTCCCCGCCCCGCGAGATCTCCGGGATCTCGAGGGTGGACTTCAACATCACGGCCGTCTCCGCGATGGACCAGAACGTGTCGGCGTCGACCATCGCCTCGCTCTCCATCGAGCGGCCGGACCTCCTGTTCCTGGGCAGCGGAATCCACATGAGGCCTTCCGAGCCCCGCGACGGCGACCGGGTCCGACTGACGGTCACCGTGCTCAACCAGGGCTACTGGGAGTCTCCACGGGTGGCCCTGAGCTTCCTCGTCGACGGGAGCTCGATTGGGGACGTGTCGGTGCCGCCCATCGCCGCCGCCGGGCAGGTCGATGTCAGCTTCAACTGGACCGCCAGGGAGGGGACCCACATCCTCAGGGCGGTGGTGAATCCCGAGGCGGACGGCCGGTCGCTCGAGCTCAGCTACTCCAACAACGAGGTCACCCAGAACGTCCTTGTCAAATCCGCCGCCCCCGAGATCGCCTGGGGCGTCCTGGGCGGCTTTGCGGCCGTGTTCACCGGCGTGGCCGTGGCCTACCTGGTGCTCGCCCGCAGGTCGAAGGAGAAGCCCCGGCGCAAGGGCCGGGGCCGCCGGCGCGGCGCTGATGACGGGGGAACCGGGGACGAGGGCCACGGGGACGCCGACGAGGAGGAAGAGGGTGGCGAGGAGGAGGAAGATGGCGGGGAGGAGGAAGATGGCGGCGACGAGGAAGAGAGGGAGGGGGAGGAAGGTGAGGAGGAGGAGGCGGAGGAAGGGGAGGACGCCGGCGTGACCATCGGTGCAGGGGACGGGGCCGCGGAGGTGGAGGCCGTAGAGGTCGTCGCCGAGGAGGAACCGGCCCCAAAACCCGCGCCAGAGGGCCTTGGGCCTTCCAGAAAGAAGCTCAGGCCCAAGAAGAAGAAGCGGCCCCCCATGGAGGACAGGGACGTCGACATGCCGGCGATGATGCGGATAGGGTGACGGGGAAGGCGCAAGGCGCGGGGCGCGGGGCTTGAGGCGCAAGGGGCAAGGTGGATGAGCACGGTTCATTCCCGGAACGCGCCTTCACCCTCGCGCCTTGAACCTCGAACCTCAAGCCCCGCGCCTTGCGCCTCGCGCCTTGTACCTTCCTCCCCTCATTCCCACTCGATCGTCGCCGGCGGCTTGTGGGTGATGTCGTAGACGACGCGGTTGACCTGGGGGATCTCGTTCGTGATGCGCGTCGATATGCGCTCGAGCACGTCGTAGGGGATCTTGAAGAACGAGGCGGTCATCGCCTCCCGGCTCTCCACGGCGCGGACGGCGACGACGTAGCCGTAGGCCCGGCTGTCGCCCTTCACCCCCACGCTCCGGGTGTCCGTGAGCACCGCGAAGTACTGCCACGGGCGCCTGTCGAGGCGGGCCCTCTCCAGCTCCGAGGTGACTATCCAGTCGGCGCGCCGCTCTATCTCCACCTTCTCCTCGGCGAGCTCGCCCATCACCCTCACTGAGAGGCCCGGCCCCGGGAAGGGCTGCCGCCAGACCAGGCGGCGCGGCAGCCCCAGCCGCGCGCCGACCCGGCGCACCTCGTCCTTGTAGAGGTCGCGCAAGGGCTCGATTATCGAGTCGAACCTGACATCGGCCGGGATGCCGGCCACGTTGTGGTGGCTCTTTATCTTGTCGGAGTGCTTGCGGAAGCCGGACTCTATCCGGTCGGGGTATATGGTGCCCTGGATGAGGTGCCGGGCGCCCACGCGGGATGCCTCCTCCTCGAAGACGCGGATGAACTCCTCGCCGATGATGCGGCGCTTCCGCTCGGGGTCGGAGACGCCCCGGAGCCTCCCCATGAACCGCTCCCGGGCGTCGACGCAGCGCAGCTCCATCGGGAACCTGCCGAAGGTCCGGGCGATGAACCCGCTCTCGCCCTCCCTCATGAAACCGTGGTCGACGTAGACCGCCACGAGGCGCCGGCCGATGGCCCGGGAGGCCAGCAGGGCCGCAGTGGAGGAGTCCACCCCGCCGCTCAGGCCGATGATGCAGCGGTCGCCGCCGGCCTCCTTCCGGGTCCGCCGCACCGTCTCCTCGATGAACCGGCCCATGTTCCAGCCTCGCCTTGCACGGCAGACGCGGAAGACGAAGTTGGAAAGCATCCTCTGGCCGTTTCGGGTGTGCGCGACCTCGGGGTGCCACTGCAGGCCGTAAAGGCCGCGCCGCGGCTCCCGGAACGCCGCCACGGGCGTGTGGGCGGTGGAGGCCAGCACCTCCCAGCCCGCCGGCATGGCGAAGACCGTGTCGGCGTGGCTCATCCAGACCTTCTGGGAGCGCTCCAGGCCGGAGAGGACGCCCGCCGGCCGCTTCACGGTCGCCCGGGTGGCGCCGTACTCCTTGGCCGCGCCCCGGCGGACGTCGCCGCCGGCCATCTGCGCGATGAGCTGGTGGCCGTAGCATATCCCCAGCACCGGCAGGCCCGAGTCCAGTATGGCCGGGTCGCAGCGGGGGGAGGCCGGGTCGTGGACGGACGACGGGCCGCCCGACAGCACCAGCCCCCGGACGTCGAGCCTCTTCCCCAGGGCGGCCAGCTCCGACGGCGAAAGATCCGGCGGGGCTATCTCCGAGTAGACGCCCAGGTCCCGTATCCTGCGCCCGATGAGATGGCAGTACTGGCCGCCGAAATCCAAAACGAGCACCGTGTCGAGCCGTTCCATCCAAATCACTTCGAAAGGCCCGTCTTGAGGGTGTCGCGGATGAGCCTGCGGCCGAGGTTGCTGAAAGCGTTGGCCACGTTCTCGCCGGTCTTCGCGGAGGCCGGGAAGGCCGGGGCCCCGAGCCCCGAGGCCACCTGCTCGGCCTCCTGCATGGAGAACAGGGAATGCTCGCGAAGGTCGCTCTTGTTGACCAGGACCACCAGGGGTATCTCCCCGCAGACCTCACGGATGGAGGTCGCCCAGCGGGAGACGTTGTCCAGCGTCTCCCGGCGGGTGCAGTCGGCGATCACCAGGGCGCCCTCGGCGTCCCGGTAGTAGGTCGGCTTGATGAAATCCAGCGTCTTCTGCCCGGCGATGTCCCATATCATCAGCTTGAGCCGGTAGCGCTCGCCGCTAGCCTTGTTCTCGATGGCCATGGTCCGCTTGGTCACCTTGGCTCCTATCGTCTCGATGTAGCGGTCGTCGAACATGCTGAAGACGAACCTGGCCACGAGGCTGGTCTTGCCCACGGCTGGGTCGCCCAGCATGCAGACCTTCTTCATCACTGTGACCTGCCTGGTCGCGGCCTCGGCCGCCTCCTCCTCGGTCAGGAACCAGTCCACGAACTCGTCCAGCTCGGAAATCCCCTTCTCGGCCATCTTCGCACCGGCCGGGCAGGGTGAACGGCTTCCGGGTTTATGATGATTGTGACGGGGGCGGGCGGAGCCCGTCGCGGGTCGACGGAGGCTCCGGGAGCACCGACCCGGGCGGCGACTCCCTCCTGCGCTTGAGGCGGGCGGTGAAGAGGGACAGGGCGGCGATCCCCAGGACCAGCAAGACCGCGCCGGCGGCGAGGGCGAGCCAGTTCGCCCGGAAGGGCGACGGCGACGGCTGCGGGTCGACCGTCCGCTCCAGGGTCCAGTTCAGGGCGCTGGGGTTGCCGGCGGCGTCCTCCGCGTAGAGCTCGACGGTCTTCGGGCCTCCGGAGAGCAGCACGGTCACGTTGAAGGCGCCGTCCGGGTCCAGCTCCACCGTGCTGCCGTCGACCCGGAACCGGGCGCCGGGCTCCACCCGGCCGGTCAGATGCACCTCGTCGAGCCTCGTGCGAGTCCCGTTGGGCGGCGAGAGGACCGTGATGACCGGCGATGTGAGGTCGACCGTCACCTGCCGGGTGAGCACGGCCACATTGCCCCCCCGGTCCCGCGCCACCACCTCGACCGTGTGCACCCCCTCGGGCACGTCCACGATCCAGTCGAAGTGCCCGGCGGCGTCGACCGGGAGCCCGACCCCCATCACCGTCAGCGTGGCCCCGGGGTCGGTGCGGCCGCTGAAGCGCACCCCCGTATCCCGCGAGAGCACGCTGTGCTCGAACGGTTCGTCGAGGTCCAGCCGCGGGGGCTCGGTGTCCACCGTGACCGTGAGGTTCGCCCAGGTGGCCTGGCCTGCCTGGTCGACGGCCCGGACCCATATGCGGTGCTCCCCGCGGGAGAGGTTGGTGAAGGCGATGCTCCAGTTGGGCCCCGCAAGCTGCGTCCAGCGCAATGAATCGTCCAGCCGGCACTCGACGCGGTCGAGCCCGAAGTCGTCGGAGGCGGTCCCCGCGACGACCAATGTGGTCCGGTTGGTCCCGGAGCCGTTCTCTGGCGTCGTGACGGAAAGGGAGGGCGCCGAGGGGTCCGAGAACATCAGGGCCTCCTCCCGGTTGCTTTCAAGATCGACCGTCCTCGAGATGTCCGAAAGCCCTTCCTTGCGGGCCGAGAGCAGGACCCCGCCGGGGGCCGAGGCGCTCCCGTTCTCCACCCGGAAGGTCTCCACCCCCATCCACCGGACCCAGCCGTCCGGGCCGGCCGGGCCGTCGTGGAGCCGGCGGCCACCCCCGGCCGAGACCGTCAGGACGGCCCCCGCCACGCCGCGCCCGTTCTGCCAGACGGCGCCGGCCGAGAGGTACCAGCCGGCCTCCAGCGTGCCATCGCCCGCGCCGCAGAGGACCTTGCCCTTGTCGAAGGCGACATTGAGCATGCGGGCGGTGCCGCCGGCCATCCGGACGTCCTGCCAGCTCCCGTTGAGGGTCGAGTTGGTGACCTCCGCCCTACCGGCGCACACGAGCGACGCCAGGTTCCCCGAAAGGTCCGAGCCGTTGATGATTGCCAGGGAGCCGGCGTACAGGCCGGAGTTTTGGGCCTCCGCCCGGTCAATGCCGGCGCCGTGCACCGCGGAGCGCTCCAGGAAGAGGTCGCCGAATGCCGCGAGCACGAAGTTCCGATCGCCGCCGCCCGGAACGGGGGATAAGGTGCTATGGTCGAGCGAGAGGGAGCCGCCCCGGAGCACCCGGAGGGACTTGCGCGAGCCGGGACCGGAGTCCACGGCGACGGAGCTCTCTTCGAGCGCCAGGGAGCCGCCGGGAAGGACGGTGAGGTTGCCCCGCAGGAGCACCGAGGAGCCCGCCCAGCGGACCGCCCGGTCGATGGCCCAGTCCCCGAGGAACGAGGCGGCGTCCATCGAGACCGCCTCCCGCCGGTTGCCGATGAAGCCGTTGTTGAGAAGGGCCGGCCCGGGCGATTCCTCCAAGAAGACGCCGTAGCTGTTGTTCGAGAAGGTGTTGTTGAGGATGGCCGGGGTGGCGTACTTGCTCCAGACGCCCCGGTCGGCGTTGTCGAATATCCTGCACGACTCTATCACGGGCGAGAAGTGGCCCTGGACGAGGATGCCGACGTTGCAGCCGGTTATCTCGCAACCGGAGAACCTGACGGAGGAGCTGTGGACGTAGACCCCCCAGTTGTCCATCGACTTGCCGAACGTGCCCACGTTCGCTATCCTGCAGCGCTGGAGCTCCACGACGGCGTGCGTGTTGATGACGAACCGGCACGGGTACGCCGGGTCCTGGGCGCGGAAGGTGACATTGGTCGCCTGCAGCCGGCCGCCGCCGAGCACCCTGACGCCGAACTCGGACCGCTCCATGCAGGCGAAGGTGACCTGCATGTCGCGAAGGACCAGCTCTCCGGCCGACTGGACGACGAGGTCCCCGTGGAGCGTCACCGGCCCGCTCCAGGAGGTGGTGTCGTTGACCTCCCAGGGCCCGGAGTACGGCGGGGGCGTCTGGGCGGAGGCGGGCCGGGCGAGGCAGAGCAGCGCGACGAGCAGGAGGAAACCGCCCGCGAGCAATGCGACCCGAACGAAAAGCCCAAGGCGCCCCGACAGGTGCTGACCTCCCCTTGCTCCCGATTGCGAATGAATGGCGGCGGACGGTATAAACTTTGTTGTGATGTTCTGGGGAGGCAGGAAGGCAGCAAGGCAACAAGGGAAGGCAGCAAGGCAGCAGGGCAGCAAGGCAACAAGGGAAGGCAGCAAGGCAGCAAGGCAGCAGGGCAGCAAGGCAACAAGGGAAGGCAGCAAGGCAGCAGGGCAGCAAGGCAGGAAGGGATGATGGCACTCCCTTGCTCCCTTGCCCCCTTGCTGCCTTTCTCCCTTGCCCCCTTGCTGCCTTTCTCCCTTGCTGCCTTTCTCCCTTGCTGCCTTGCTGCCTTCCTGCCTCATTTCTTCTTTGTAACGTCCCCTATTTTCTTCAAAAGCGCGTCTATGTCGGAGTCCACGGCCTTCGTGGCGGCCTCCGGGTGGGCGGGGGCGGACGGATGCTCCCCCGGGCCGGGCGGCCGGGCGGGGCCGAACACCGGCTGGGGGGCCTTCCGCATCGCCGGGCCGGCGGGCGCCTCGCCCTCCTCGGCCGGGGCCTGGTAGGGCTCGGCCGGGGGCTGGTACGACCCGGCCGGGGCCTGGTAGGGCTCTGCCGGTGGCTCGTACGCCTCGGCCTGCGGGGCGTTCGCCGCCGCGGTCCGGGCCTCCGCTCCCCAGCTCACATCCTGCGGGGCGGCCGGCGGAGCGGACTGCTCCCAGGGCGAGGGCGCGGCCGGTCGCGAGAACTTGCGGGCGTAGTCGGCCCCGTAGAGCTCCTGGGCCGTCCTCGGCCTCGGAGGAGCGCCCTGGCCCCGGCGGGCGGCCCGGGCCTCGACGGGGGACATGGCCCGCCCGGGTGGCCGCCTGGGCGGGGCCTTCTGCTGCTTGCGCCCGCCGAGCGCCGCCCAGGCCCCGGCCCCCACGCCGCCGACGATGATGAGGATAATCAATATCCACGGCAGGAGGCTCTCGAGCCCGCCCTTGGCCGGCCCGTCCACCGGCTGAGGGGGCTGGTACGGCAGCGGTTCGTCGCGCGTGACCTTTATCACGACCGTCCGGGAGTTGCCCGCCTTGTCGTTGGCGGTCAGGGTGATGTTGTTTTGGCCCATGAGCAGCGGGAACTCGACGAATGAGAACAGGCCTTCCAGCCCGACAAGGACCACCTCCCCGTTGACGGTCAGGGCGGCACCGGGCTCGGTGACCCCGAGGATGTCCACCGAGATATTATAGGTCCGGGACCCGTCGAGCGGCGCCTCCACCTCGAGCCGCGGGGCAACGGTGTCGAGGATGAAGACAAGCACGCTGGGCTGGATGTTGCCGGCGATATCCGTGGCGCTGACCGATATGTTGTTGGTCCCCTCCTCCAGCTCGTAGAGATGCGAGAAGTTCCCTGCGGCGTCCACAGGCACCGGGATGCCCTGTATCGTCAGCGTCGCGCCCGGCTCGGTCGTTCCGTTGATGTGGATGGAGGCCTGGTTGGTCGGGCTCGGGACCGTGCTTGTGAACTTGATGGTCGGCGGCTTTGTATCGTGGAAGACGAGGAGCGAGGTCCGGTTGGAGTTGCCCGCGCCGTCGTAGGCCACGACCCAGATGACCTTTCCCGACGGCCCGATCCCCTGGAGGTCGACCGTCCTCGTGAACCTGCCGCCGGTCAGGTCGGCGACCGCATAGTCGACCATGACCTGGGTCCCGTCGGTGCTTCCGTTGACGACTATTGACTGCCGGTTGGTGTATGTCTCCGGCGGGAGCTCCAGCGTTATCCGGGGAGGAACGGTGTCGAGCGTGACGTTGCGCGCAGTGGAGTTCATGTTGCCGGCGCGGTCGGCCACCGTGAAGACGATGAGGTTTTGGCCCTCGGCCAGGGGCAGGTCGCCGGACAGCTTGCCGGCCGTGTTGTTCAGGGCGACCGGGATGCCGTTCACCTCCGCCGATGCGGTGGCGTCCAGGGAGGTCAGGCCGTCGACCGGGCAGGGCGTGCGGTTGATCAGGAGGCCCTCGGCGGGGCTGCTCACGGTCAGGATGGGCGCGGTGATGTCTATCGAGATGGCCACCTCGGACCGGCTGACGTTTCCGGCGCCGTTGGTCGCCCGGGCGCTCAGCGTGTAGCTTGCGGGGACGAGGTCGAAGGTGTAGTTCCAGTTCGCCCAACCGTCGGTGGTTTCGGCATCGTACCAGCGGGAGCCGTCCGAGACCTCGACCTTCCGGATGCCCGAATCGGGGTCCGAGGCCGTCCCGCGCAGCTCCACAATCCGGGTGTTTTGGAAGCTTCGGTCCGCCGGCGAGGTGATGGAGAGCTCGGGGGCCGTTGCGTCGGTGAAGGTGAAGGTGTACTCGAGGCTTTGGTCCACGGTCACCTGCCTCTCCGCGCTGAACGGGCCGGTGGTGACGTTGATCGTGTGGGGCGTGAAGGAGGTCCTGGCCGCGGAGGTCTGGCTGTACTCCCGGACCTCCTCCCACGGAGTCGCGCCCGCCTGGTCCGTATTGCGCGTCCAGACCGGCTGGCCCTGCCGGTCGGACAGCCTCACGGTGGCCCCGGCAAGGGGGTCGTGGCTGGCCCACTCGGCGTTGACCTTGAGGTACCAGTAGACGTTGACCACGCTGGGCCCGTCCAGCAGCTGGACCGCCCCGCCGTCGAACTGCGTCACCTTCATCTCGGCGCGGGAGGACTGGTCCAGCCTCAGCGAGTAGGCCGACCCGCCCCGCACCGTGCTGTTGCGCGCCTCGAGGACCGAGCCCCGGGCGTCCACGGCACCGGTCTGGGCGCCGTATATCCCGCACTGCTCGAGAATGACATCGCTGGCATCGCGCAGCACCAGCCCGACGAGGTTGTTTTGGATGTGGGAATTGTAAAAGTAGGCGCTCCCCCCGCCGATGTGGAGCCCGCCGTTCTCGCCGGTGCCGCCGGCGTCCCAGCCCATCTCCTCCACGCTCGAGTTGAGCACCCGGAGCTTGCCGGCGGAGGTGAACTTGTAGTTCCAGGCCGGGTCGTAGGCGGTGAGGTTGACGCTCTCGAGGAGCAGCTCGCCCCCGGGGCGGAGCTCGACTTGGCGCGTCCAGGCGGCGCTGGACGAGACGTCCACGCGCAGGTTGGCCAGCGAGAGCCGCCCGCCCGAAACGATGGTCAGGTTGCCCCGGAGGCCGGCGCCGTTCCCGTCGATGGACGAGCGTGAGTCCACCAGCCAGTCCAGGGTGGAGGAGCCGTCGCACCTGAAGGCCTCCTTGAAGCCGTTGGAGAAGTCGCCGTTGACCAACCGCACGGACGCCCCCGTCTCGGCCGATATCCCCCACTGGTAATTGGCGAATGTGCAGTTGCCCACGAGCATCCTGGCCCCGTTGAGCGCGTGGATGCCGGCCGCGCCGGCGCCCGTGACGGTGTTGCCCTCGAACTCGAGGTCGCCCCCGTCGGCGTGGAGCCCGTCGTTCTGGTTGGCCCAGAGGACGTTCCCCCTGATGACCGGGGGCGAGCCCAGGGAGTTCAGGCCGTCGTAGTTTGCCGAGATGTTGTTGCCTTCGATTCGGGCGGCGCCGCAGTAGTTCAGCTTCACGCCGATGTTGGTGTTGAAGGTGATGTTGTTGTCCCTCAATGCGGGGGCGCACTGGGGCCGGATGTGGACGCCGGTGTCGGTGTTCCACCCGATGAGGTTGTCGCGTATCACCGGGTTGCTGTAGAAGTAGACGTAGATGCCCGAGGAGAGCAGGGACGACTGGCCGTTCCGGGTTATCCGGTTGCGCTCGATGAGGGCGTTGGACTGCTCCATGAATATTCCGTTCTCCTTGTTCCGGGTTATGTTGTTGAGCCGGACCGTGGGGTCGCTCAGGCGTATCCAGAGGCCGCGGGCCGTGCTGTTGGCGACGGTGTTGTTCTCGAAGAGGACGGCGGCGTTGGAGTTCAGGTAGGCGCCTATCTCGTTTAGGACGATGGTGCAGTTGGATATCCGGCACACCCTCGACGGGGAGTAGGTCTCGTCGGCGTAGAGGCCGGCGGTGCCCCCGTAGTGGCCGTTGTTGCCCACGGTGCAGTTGTCGACGAGGGGCTGGGCCTTCTCGATGTAGATGCCGTAGTACTGGCAGTCCTTCACGGTGGTGTTGAGGACCGACGGGGCCGAGGAGTTGATGTGGATGCCCTCGTAGCCGTTCTGGACGGTGCAGCCGTCGAGGCTGACACCGTCGGAGCCGATGTACACGCCCCGGCCGAACTCGTTGCCCAGCACCCCGACCTTCGATATCGTCGTGGACGAGAGGGCGCCCGTGGAGCCGGCCAGGAACTGGAACTTGAAGTTGTAGGGCGTGGAGGTCATTATCTTCGTGCCGTTGTCCGCATAGAGCCTTCCGCCCGACCGGACCTCGATGCGGCAGGGCGAGCCGGCCGAGGCGCTGTTGATGTGCAGGTTGACGGCGCTCAGGGTGAGGCTCCCGCCGCCCTGGATGATGAGGTTGCCGGCCACGTTGATCGTGACACCGCTGTAGCTTCTGGTGTCCGTCACGGTCCAGTCGCCGGTGACATCCCCGCCGCCGGAGGGCGGGTCGTTCGTGCCCCGGGAGGGCAGCGGCAGGGCGGCAAGGAGGAACATCCCGGCAAGCATGCAAGCCATCGCGCGGATGTGACGCATCGGTTCTGCCTCGTCGATTGACAAAACTGGTAAGATTATATAATTTATGTCTCAATTGTTGATAGTTATACAAGGGGGGGAAGGCGGGAAGGCGGCAAGGCAGCAGGGGACGGGGCCAGGAGGGCAGGAAGTTGCGGTATGCCGGCGGCCCAGAATCATTAATAGTGTAAAACGCTCTTCCTCTGTCCAACGAAGGCAAGCACCATGGCAATCATAGACGCCAAGGGCGTGGTGAAGACCTACGACACCGGCAAGGTGAAGGTGGAGGCCCTCAAGGGCGTTGACCTTTCGGTCGAGAAGGGGGAGATGGTCGCCATCATGGGTCCGTCGGGCTGCGGAAAGACCACCATGCTCAACTGCCTCTCCGGCCTGGACGACCTCACCGCCGGCAAGGTGCTCCTCGAGGGCAGCGACATCCACGCCATGAAGGACGACGCGCGCACGACCTTCCGGGCCAGGAAGATGGGGTTCATATTCCAAAACTTCAACCTGCTCCCGGTGCTCACCGCGGCGGAGAACGTCGAGCTGCCGCTGCTTCTTGTGGGGGTGTCCACGAAGGCGGCGCGCGAGAAGGCCCAAGGGGCCCTGGCGCTGGTCGGGATGGAGGACCGCAAGGACCACAAGCCCGCCGAGCTCTCCGGGGGCCAGCAGCAGCGCGTCACCATCGCGCGCAGCCTGGTCAACGAGCCGGCCATCGTCTGGGCGGACGAGCCCACCGGCAACCTCGACACGGACAAGAGCGCCGAGGTCATCGGGCTCATGAAGCAGCTCAACCGGGAGAAGGGGCTGACCTTCGTCATCGTCACGCACGACCCCGGCGTGGGCCGAAAGTGCGGGCGGGTCATAGAGATGAGAAACGGGCTCATCAGCTCCGAGACCAGGTGCTGAGGGGGCGGCGCGATGGACGGCCTGCTCTTCCTTCTGCTCCTGGGTGTCGCCGTCATCGCCCTGGCGGTGGCGGGACTGGCGCTCGCCAACCGGGTGGTGTTCAAGATGGCGGCCCGCAACTTCGGCCGGCGCAGGGCCCAGAGCGCCATAGTGGTCGCCGGCCTCATGATAGGCACCGCCATCATCTCGGCGTCGCTGGTCGTGGGCGACACGATGCGCTACATTTTCGTAAACGACACCTACCACTCGCTGGGGGAGACGGACGAACAGATATCCGGGACCAGCCAGTTCGGGACGAGCACCTGGTTCTCCGAGGGCGTCTATGTATCCCTCAAGGAGAACCTCTCGAGGGTCGCGGGCGTCCAGGCGGTCGCCCCGATGATAAACGAGCCGGTCTCCCTCTTCAACCCCCGGACCAACCTTGCCGAGCCCTCCGTGACGCTGGCCGCGTACGATTCCGCCGCCATGAGGTCGACCGTCTTCGGCGACCTTGACGGAAAGGGGCTCCATACCGACAAGCTGGGCCAAAACGAACTGTACCTGAACGCGCTATCGGCCGACGGCCTCGAGGCAGAGGCCGGCGACACGCTCCAGGTCTCATTCGGCGTGCGCAACGCCACCAACCCGCTCGTGTCGGACCTCGTCCGCCGGAACTTCACGGTCGCCGGCATAATCCAGCAGAAGGACCTGTACGGGAAGGCGAACCTCGGGGGGGCAAAGCCCCTATTCATCGAGCTTTCCCGCGCCCAGGCGCTCCTGGGCCGCCCGGGCCAGATCAACCGCATCCTAGTCTCCAACGCGGGGGATACCTGGGGGGGCGAGGGATGGACCGGCAAGGTCAACGGCACCATCCGCAAGGCCCTGGACGACGCGGTGGGCATGGACGAGCTGGGGTTGACCCTGAGCCTTGCCGACGGGCTGGAGATGAACAGCCTCATGGGCTACTTCGGCTCCGAGTACAGCCATATCATGCTGGGGTTGGCGCGCTCTTGGGGGGCGCGCACCATGACCGGTGCGGTGGTGCCCACCATCGACCTGAACGGCAAACCCACCATGGGAATGCTCGCCATCGGCTTCAACTCCACGGACCCGGCCTACCCCCCCGTGAGGGAGGGGACGCTCTATGTCTTCCAGGGGCCGGCGGCGATGCTGGGCGTGGGCAACGGCACGCCCGCTGTGCTGGCGGGGATGGGCTTCGACGGCCGGCCGCGCTCGGCAAACCTCATCGCGGAGCTCCTGCCGCCCGGCTTCGAGGACGTCCTCCCCCCGGAGCTGCGCGACATCTCCCTGGGCTTCATCGGCCCGGCCACCGCCCGGCAGCTGCTCTCGGGCGGGGCGTTCTCCGGGGAGCTCCTGTCGTTTGCGCGCGTCTACGGCGCGGACAACGCCACGCTGGCGGCGATAGCCTCCCAGACGCGGTCGGCCCTGGACGAGCGCATCACCGCCAAGGACGTGAACCTCAAGGTGGTGGATTCGAAGTACGACCAGCTCAAGGCCGCCCGCACCGCCGGCTCGTCCATCGGGGATATATTCATGATATTTTCGGTGTTCTCGATAATCGCCGGCGTGGTGCTCATCGTCAACATATTCGTCATGCTGGCCGAGGAGCGAAAAGGCGAGATGGGCATGGCCCGCGCCGTGGGCATGAAGCGCAAGCACCTGATACGGATGTTCCTGTTCGAGGGGACGATGTACGTCTTCATATCCAGCGCGGTGGGGGCGTTCCTGGGGCTGCTCTTCGGCAAGCTGCTCATCCTGGCGTTCGGTTTCATCTTCGGCGGCGGCGGCATGGACTTCCCGTTCTACTTCACCTGGGACAGCATACTTTTGGCGTTCTGCCTGGGCACGCTGCTCACGTTCGTGACGATATTCTTCGCCAGCCGGCGCTCGGCGAGGCTCAACATAATCCGGGCGATAAGGAGGATACCGGAGCCCCGGGGGAGCCGCGCGGGGAGGCCAGACATACTCGCGGGGGCGGCCATACTGGCCCTGGGCATCCTCTTCTGGCTCATCGGGACAGGCTCCAGGTCCGCCCTGGGCTGGATGGTCGGGCCGTCGCTCGTGATCCTGGGGGCGGCGGTGGTCGCCCACAGGTGGGTGAGCATCCGGGCGGCGATGACGCCGGCCTCCCTGCTCATGATTTTTTGGATGTTCAAGCCGACCTGGATGGCCCTCCCGGGCGAATCCGAGGCCGCCTCCTCCGGCGGGGGCCTCGAGCTCTTCATCGCGAGCGGGCTCCTGCTGGTGCTGGCCGGCGTGCTCCTTGTGATGTTCAACTCCGACCTCCTGCTCCGGGGCCTCCAGAGGACCGTGGGTTCCCACCGTTCCACCAGGGCCGTGCTCAAGACCGCCATCTCCTACCCGATGGAGGGCAAGTTCAAGACCGGAATGACACTGACCATGTTCGCGCTCATCGTCTTCACGGTCACGGTCATAGCCATGATAGCCTCGATGCAGGCCTCGACGATGGACAACGAGCGCGTCCGCCAGAGCGGGGGCTACGAGATCATCGGCTTCACCAACCCGGGGACGCCCCTTGTCAACGTCTCGGCCTCCACCCTCCCGCCCGCGATAGGCGACAATTACACCATAAGGCAGGTCGAGACCCTCTCCGCCGCATACGTCGACGTCCGCCACTTCGACTCGAAGGGCGGTGCGGCCGGCGGCACCGGCCCGGCCATCACGACCTCCCGGAACATCAACGTGCTGCTCGGGGTCTCCGACGACTTCATGAAGAACAACTCGTTCCCGCTCCAGTCGCGCGACAAGAACTACTCATCCGACCGGGAGTGCTGGGAGGCCCTCGGGAGCGACGATTCGCTTTGCATCATCGACGGCTCCAGGCTCCGGTCGGGAGGCGGCGTCTACGCCGGGCCGCAGTTCGGGGAGGCGCCCGGCGCCCACGTCGGCGGCACGGTGACCATATCCGACATCACCGGACAGAACCGGACGCGCACCTTCCGCGTCGTGGGCATAATGTACCAGCAGTACTTCTTCCAGGGCGTCATCTCGAACAAGCGCCTGGTCCAAAACGAGTTCGGCGGGGCCGACCTCTACCTGCTCGTCGACCTCGGGCCGGGCCAGAACGCCGACAAGGCGACCAAGGACTTCAAGCGGGCATACCTGGAGAACGGCCTGGTGGCCATAGACATCCCGGCGATACTGGATATGATAACGACCTCGGTCTCGCAGGTGATGTACCTCATGGAGGGCTTCCTGGCCATAGGCCTGCTGATAGGTATCGCAGGGATAGGCATCATCTCCTACCGCAACGTCATCGAGCGGCGCCAGCAGATTGGCATGATGCGGGCCATAGGCTTCCGGCGCCGCAACATCACATCCTCGTTCCTCATCGAGACCTCCTTCGTCACGGTCATTGCCATAGTCATGGGGATAATCTTCGGCATCGGGATCGGCTGGCAGATCTACGACGGCGGCGGCTACAAGGAGCTGGGGGCGAGCTTCGCCGTCCCGTGGGGCAACCTCCTCGTGATAACCGTCGGCGCCTACATCGCCACATTGGTCTTCACCTTCTACCCGAGCCTGATGGCCGCGAAGATCCCGCCTGCCGAGGCGCTCAGGTACATTGAATGATTGGTGAAAGGCAGCAAGGCAGGAAGGCAGCAAGGCAGGAAGGCAGCAAGGCAGGAAGGCAGGAAGGCAGCAAGGCGGGAAGGCAGAAAGGCAGCATGGCAGAAAGGGGGGAATGGACCGGATAGACCCTGTTCCCCCCACCCTTTCTGCCTTTCTCCCTTTCTGCCTTTCTGCCTTGCTGCCTTGCTGCCTTTCTCCCTTTCTGCCTTTCTGCCTTGCTGCCTTGCTGCCTTTCTGCCATGCTGCCTTGCTGCCTTCCTGCCCATTCTTAAATATTGGCACGCCCATCCCTTCCCGATGACCGCCAAAAGGCTCGACGAGCTCTCGACGGCCGAGTTCGGAAAGATGGTGGGGAAGGACCCGGTGGTGTTTTTGCCTATCGGGGCCGTGGAGGAGCACGGCGCGCATTTGCCGCTCGGGACGGACTCGCTGCAGCCCGAGTACATAGTGCAGAAGGTGGCGGACCGGCTGCCCGGACCGGCGCTCATAGCCCCGCCCCTGCGGTACGGCAACTGCGTCACCACGCGCAACTTCCCGGGGACGATATCGCTCTCCTTCGACACGCTGCGGGCACTGGTCCAGAACATACTCGAGGAGCTCTGCCGCAACGGGATACGCAGGATTGTCATCGTCTCCGGCCACGCCGGCGGGGCGCACATGGCCGCGCTGCGCACGGCCGGCGAGAACGTCGTGGACAAGGCGCCGGACCTCAGGCTCATGGTGCTCTCCGACTACGACCTCGCCTACGAGCTCCGGGGCGCCGAGTTCGACCCGCGCGACGGGCATGCCGGGGCGATAGAGACCTCCCGCGTCATGGCCATCAGGCCGGGGCTCGTCAAGAAGAAGGGCCAAAACAGCTTCGACCGGCCGCCGAAGTACATGCTGACGCCCCACCCGGAGCGGTACTTCCCCACGGGCGTGATGGGGGAGGCGGGCAAGGCGAGCCAGGCGAAGGGCAGGCGCATCAACGAGTACATCGTGAAGGGGTTGACGGAGCTCATCAAGGCGAACCTGTCCTGATTCGGCCCCAGAGCCTCTTGGCAAGCATTTTGAACTCCTCCGGATGATACTTCCGTTCCTTGACTATCTCTTGCCAGTTCGACCTTATGAAGTCCAGAGTGACTTCCTTGAAACCGTGGCTTCGGGCGGAGAGCTCGATTGCGTACCGGATCGGGCCCTTCCCGCCCTGGAGCTGGGACATCAACCCCAGGGCGTCCTTGGACCAGGGAAACGCCTTCCTCGTTTTCGAAGATCGGGAGCGGGAGGCGTCCAGGAACCGCTCGTACAGTTCCCGGGTGCGGAATATCCGCCTGTCGATTATTTCGTAGTTCCCGTCGGTGAATGTGATGCCTATGCAGGGGTTCGAGTGCGACTCCGAATCGTAGAATATGGTCTCCTCGATTTGGTAGATGTCGGAGAATTTATAAAACGGCCTGTTGCCCGCCCCCAGGGACAGGCCTTCCCTGCAGACCATTAGCTTGGATAGGCTTTTCATGTGCCTGAGGGCGAGATAGATGACGGGGACGAGGAGGCCTGACATCACTGCCAGCAAGATCGCCACGATCCAGAACACGTCAGGGCCTCCGACCAGGGCGACCGGCACGGGTATGACCAGGAAAAGAATCAAGAATATCACGACAATGAGCAGCTTGTCGGCTGACCTCCTCCTTTCAAGATGTTCCACCGGTTCCTGGAAGAGGACGGGACCGCCGAAGAGCTCGCCTTCCTGGAACGGATAGGATTCCACCATGCCGCATCAAAAAGGGCGGTGTGCGGCTTCAATTTTTCGCCCTCGTCCGCCCGTCCGGCAGGCCTTCCGGGCTGGGGCCTTGGGACAATATTAACCCTCCTCCGAGGGAGCCTTAAATAATTTTGTCCCAAATTTGTACATATCTTGCCTATCCCCCTTTCTTCTCTTATCACGTCTCCATTGCAGCCCGTTCGAAACCCGA